>Ga0335395_10000017_pt1 | contig 172658 bp, 139 predicted proteins | sample MAT02_FD_205744 | JGI IMG/M metagenome (GOLD analysis project Ga0335395, IMG submission 205744) | Freshwater microbial communities from Lake Fryxell liftoff mats and glacier meltwater in Antarctica - MAT-02 (spades assembly) (version 2) ...
CACCGTGCGTGATGTGTTGGTCAATGCGCAGCGCAAGGGTGACGGCTGCTTTGACGGCTCGTGGGATTTCGAAGGAACCCAATTTCACGGCTTCAATACCGGTCGTATCCTGAGCACAGCCTACTGCACTTTGAGCTTGGAAGTGTACTATCGCTACATCCCGGTGGCGGGCGCGCATCAGTAATTATTTCTCGTCGCGACGATAATTTCTGAGGCTGAGCGCTATCACCCACTGCTGTGCAGTGGGTGATAGCGTGTTCTGATGTCGGCCACATAAAATAGGCGGGGGCGGCCGTCGCTGCCGCGGGAGTTCGATGGGCCGCCGCGCGTGTGCGGCGGAAACGGTGAACCAGGGCGGAATGGTTGCGTTTTCTACCTATCCCCCGAGGTGCTGTATGTCTCCCAATAATTTCGACAACCTTCCTCCTAACGACGTGCAGTTCGATCAGGAAATCATCGATACCCCGCCTGAGGACGACGACACCGTCAAAAAGGCAGTCCCGGCGTGGATCATATCCATCGTCGCGCACGCGGTGATCCTGGGCCTGCTCGCAGTCATCGTGGTGGCGAGCCAGGTAGAAATAGCTCCGCCGCCAGTACACATCACCGTCCTCCCGCCAACACCACCGGAAGAAAAGCCCAGGCCGGAACATGAGATCAAGCCGAACGACATCAAAATCGACGTCGAGGTCGAGGTGGAAAAGCCGAGCCCGATGAGCGAACTTGAGGTGCCGGTGGAAGAATTCAATCGTGAGGAAGTTACGGATGCCGAAGTTCCGAAGGGTCGCGACGATGCGAAGGCCGACTCCGAAATGGGCGGTCCGGGCGCACTCATGGCGATCGGCCCCGGCGGTGGCGCGGCCGGCATGACCGGGCTGCGCACGGGTGGCGGCAAAAAGCGCGCCTTGGGCAAGTATGGTGGTAACCGGCCGAGCGAAGCGGCGGTGGACTCGGCATTACGCTGGTTCAAACGCCATCAGTCGCCGAATGGGCAGTGGGACGTGGACGGCTATCCCGCGAATTGCACCGAGAATCCGAAGTGTGAGCCGGGCACCGAACACACCGGTGCTGACGGCGATATCGCCGGCACTGGCTACGCGATCCTCTGTTTCCTGGGTGCGGGCTTCGACCATCGTATGCCGTCGCAATACAAGCCTACCGTGAAGGCGGGCATCGACTGGTTGCTGTCGGTGCAAAAGGAAGACGGACTTTTCGGCGACCGCAATTATGAGCACCCCATTGCCGTGATGGCCTTGGCGGAAGCCTACGCGATGTCGAACGATGCGGCCCTGAAAGGTCCTTCGCAAAAAGGCATCGACGTCCTGTTAAGTCGGCAAATCAAGGATAAGACGACTGGCTACGGCCTGGGCTGGGATTACAAAACGTCGAACGATCGCAACGACTCATCGGTAACCGGTTGGTGCGTGATGGCATTGAAGAGCGGTGTGGCGGCTGGTCTGAATGTCGGTAACGGCATGGATGGCGCGAAGCAATGGTTAGAAGGGGCGTGGAAGGCGGCGAATAAGGACTTCAAGCCCAGCGATCCCTACACGGATCAATCGCACTTCCCCTATACCTGGAATCAAAATTCCGGAGCTACGGACAAAGAAGACCGAGTGCCCATGGGCGCTTTATGCGCCGTATTTCTGGGCCACTTGGGCGACGATCCGATGCTGAACAGCATGGCCAATTTCATCATGGCCAAGCAGCTGCCCAAGACCTACCCGATGGACACGTACTACATGTACTACAACACCTTGGCCATCTTCCAGGTTGCCGGCGATCGCTGGGAGAAATGGAATGGCACCGTGCGTGATATCCTAGTAAACGCCCAGCGCACGGGGGACGGCTGCTTTGATGGATCGTGGGATTACGAAGGAACGTCCTTTCATGGCCACAAGACCGGCCGCATCCTGAGTACGGCCTACTGCTGCCTGAGCCTGGAAGTCTATTATCGCTACCGGCTGATGGTCGAAGCGCAAAAGTAAGCATGCTTCCAAAGAGAATCGCCCCCGCGATCACTGCCAACACCCACTGCCGCGCAGTGGGTGTTGGCGTGTTCGCCCACCACGCATCGAGAAAAGAGCCGCCCCAAAAGCGAGCCCCACTTCATCCAGCCGCCCTCGCACCGCTCAGCGATACACCCGCTCTCCGTACCGCCGACTTCAGTCGGCACGGGGCTACCCATGGCCCAGGCCAATTCCGCAACGCGAAAAAATTAAGAAAAAATTGGACATATATTTCGATACCTCGAAAAAATCCTGCCCTGATATTCCACGAAGAATGGAATGAACATTTTCCACGGGTATTCCTGCGAACCGCCGCTAGCCATCAGCGTTCATCGTGCAGGAGAAAATCATGGCGCCCAACAATCCGGATGTCTGCATGGAAACCACCGTCATCACCAAAGGTATTCCGGTCGACGATGCGAGCGCTCGGCGTGCCGTTCCCGCCTGGATTATTTCCACGGTCGCGCATGCCGTCATTCTGGGTCTGCTCACCCTGATCGCTGCGGTTGCGACCCAGGAAAAAGATCCACCGGCGGTGCAGATGACGGTGTTGCCACCGCTGCAGCCAGATCCACCACCGGTCATTACTGATAGCCTTCCGTCAGAGAAGGAACCTTTGCCGATTCCGGAAGAGGCCGTCGAGCCCAATCCGATCGAAAGCCTGGAAGTCACCTTGGAAGACACCAGCGTCGAGGAAACCCTCGTCGAAGATATCGCCCGTGGCGAACCCGACGCCACTTCAGACACCGCGCTCGCAGACCAAAGCATGATGGTCAGTATTGGTAGCGGCGGAAATGCGGGCGGACCCTGGGGGCGGCGTGGGCTTGGAAAAAAGCGCGCCGTCGGCAAATACGGCACGCCAGAAACGGAACGCACCGTGGATCGTTCCCTGAAATGGTTCAAGCGTCATCAATCGCCGAATGGTCAGTGGGACATCGACGGCTATCCCGCCAATTGCCAAGAAAATCCCAAATGTGAACCAGGGTTGGAACATACCGGAATTGACGGGGATCTTGCTGGTACCGGGTATGCGTTGCTGTGCTTCTTGGGAGCGGGATTTGATCACCGTATGCCCAGCCCGTTTCGTGATACGGTCTCCACTGGGGTGACGTGGCTGATGTCCCAACAAGGTGCAGATGGTAGCTTCGGCCCGCGCAATTATGAACACGCCATCGCCACCATGGCCCTGGCGGAAGCGTTTGCGATGAGCAATGACCGCGCCTTACGGGCGCCTGCGCAAAAAGCAGTTGATATCTTGCTGCAACGCCAAATCCGCAGCGAAGACGGCGCCTATGGCCTGGGCTGGGATTATACCTCCGGCACCCAACGGAATGACGCTTCGGTGACGGGATGGTGCGCCATGGCGCTCAAAAGCGCGGCGGCAGCTGGCCTGAACACGGGGGATGGAATGGCGGGGGTGAAAAATTATCTTGATGCGGCGTGGCTGGCGACCAATCCGGGCGGCAAGGATCTGGATCCTTACACCGGCGAATCAACATTTCCCTACACCTGGAACAGCCGCACCGGGGCCGTCGACATTAGCCGCGGCGAACAACACAAGGATCTCGCCAGTGTCGGCGCCTTGCTCGCAGTATTTCTCGGCCACGAAGCTGGGGACCCCATGCTCGAATCTCTGTGCAATTACGGTGCCGCCAAACAGACCCCAACGGCATATCCGACCAACACCTATTATTTGTACTACAATACTCTGGCCTTGTTCATGGCCGATGGTGATCAGGAAGAATCCAAGCGCTGGCACACCTGGAATAAAAAAGTACTGCATACTCTGCTCGTCGATGCTCAGCATAAGGATGAAGGTTGCCTGAACGGGTCCTGGGATTGGGGCGGCACGGTGTTCCATGGCCACCGCACCGGACGTATCCTGAGTACGGCCTACTGCTGCCTCAGCCTGGAGGTCTACTACCGCTATGTGGGCACCGATCTGGCCAAAAGGCGCGGCAAGAAAGGCTGGTAATGCCGGAGGCGGGTCTTCGGGCTTGAGCAGGCGGCCCGGATGCGGGGGGGGTGGTCGATCACTCCCCCCGCATCCGGCTGGTTGCGTTTTCGAGCGGAGGAGAGAAGGTGCCCGCCCTGTTTCAGGAAGGACGTCCACCGTGGGTTTCTTCGGCATCGGCACCCCCAAATGGCGACACGCGGACCCTGTGGTCCGGCGCAAAGCCCTCGAACGTCTGACGTCGGCGGATGAGCACATTTTTGTGCGCATGGCCTTGACCGATGCGGACGAGGGTCTGCGCGCGTCTGCGGCGCATAAAGTCGCCAGCGAAACCAACCTCCAGCGTCTCGCCGCCGAAGGCGATGCCAAGATCGTCGCCATCGTGCGCAGCCGTCTGGCTGGCGTCGCGCAGCGCTTGGTTCGTGAAGGCCGTCTCGCCGAGGTCCGCGGTCTTTTGGGTGGCATCAAAGAACATTCCGCACTTGCCGAATTGGCGTGCACGGCCACGGATCCGGCGGTGCGCGTCGGCGCCCTCGATCATCTGCTTGGTTTAGCCGAGCCTAGTCCCACCGCCCTGGCGACCGTCGCCATCCAGGATGCCGAAGGCTCCCTGGCCGAGCGCGCCCTGGGACGCATTTCGCGACGCGGCATTCTGAAAGACATTGCCCGCAAGGCGAAATCCACCCGCATCCGCGCCCTGGCCGAAACCCGACTCCAGGCCGAGGACGCCAACGAGAAACAACCCAGCCCAGAACGGCGTCGAGTTGCCCGCCGAGAGGCGCTTGAAGCCCTGTTGCCGCGCTTCAGCCGCGTCGTGGTCGCCACGGATCTGTCCGTTGCCCGCAACGAATTCGACTTGGTCAGTGCCGCGTTTGAAGAAATTCTCGCGTCAGCGGATGACCTGGATGAAGACGAGATCTGTAGCCAGACCCGGAACCGTCAGCGCCAGGCCGAAGCCGCGCTGACCGTTTTGCGGAATCAGCAGCATGAACGGGAACAGGCCGTCGTCGACGCAGTTTCTGTACGCGAGGCATTTCTCGATCGGGTCGATGATGGCACCGAAGCCGGCGCGCGCGCGGATTTGGAATTGGCGTGGGACGCGATGACCGCGGTGCCGAATGAATTCGGCACTCGCCTGGACCAACGATTTGCCGAAACCATCGCCGCCCGCTTCCGAGTCACCGTCGGTACCGGGTATCGGGTGCTCGATGCCGGTGAATCAAGCGAATTGGCCGCCGTCGCCGCCGAAGCCGAAAAATTGGTTGGCGCTGCGGATACGCGCGAATCCAAACCGTCTGAATTCCGTTTCCAGGATCTGCATAAACGCTGGTCGGCGCTCACCCATGGCTGCGATCCGCAGCTCGTTGATCGCGTCCGCTTCACCCGGGCGTGGGATGATTTCAAGGCGCGTCGTCGCACCGCCCGCGATGCGCGTCGGGCGGAATCGGACCTGCGTATGGATCAGCTCCACGCCCTGGTACGCAAAGCCGAGGAATTTGCCGCCGCCCCGGTCACCGAAGTGGCCCAGCAGGCCCGCTCCGACGACCTCAAACGTCTGCGCAGTGATTGGCGTGCGGTTGGCAACGTGCGCGGTGGCGAAGGTCTGCGCGGGCAATTCGATCGCGCCATTGATGCCGCCTTCGAGCCGCTGAAAGCCCTGCGCGAAGCTGAAGACTGGGAACGTTTCGCCAATGTTGCTAAGGCGGAACAATTGGCCGTCGAAGTTTCGGCCCTGGCCGAGGTCCAGGATCTGCCCACCGTCGCCCGCACCGTCAAAGACGCCCATCGCCGCTGGAAATTGATCGGCCCCTTGCCGCATGATCGGGAGCGCGATTTGTGGCAGTCCTTCAAGGCTGCCTGCGATACTCAGTTCGATCGTTGTAAAATTCACTTCGCCGAACAGGACACGCGTCGCGCACTGGCGAAAACGGAAAAAGAACGCATTCTCGCCGAGGCCGAACGTCTGGTCGGCAGTGCCCGCATTGGTCTGGCCGGGAGTCCTGCCGAACGTGCCGGCAAGGAAGCCGCCGCCGAAGGGTTGAAAGGCCTGCAAGCCGCGTGGAAATCTGCCGGCGCTGCTCCACGCGAAGACGATGAACGCCTGTGGCAGGCCTTTCGCAGCGTCTGCGATGGCTTTTTCCAAGGGCTCAACGCGGTTCGTGATCAGGAATTCCAGGCTAACCTGCATCGCAAAGAAGCGGTGCTGGTCGAACTCGAAAAACTTGCTGGTGCTGTGCGCGCAACCCCGACGCCGTCGCCCAATGAACGCGAACGCTGGCTGCGCCAGGTCAAGGATTTACAAGGGCGTTGGCGTGACATCGGTTTCGTCCCGCGGGACAATGCCGACGGACTGCAACGCCGCCTGCGTGCGGCCTGTGATACCGTGTATGAGGCTTCGCGCAGCGGTGAACCCGATGAAGACGCCAACGAGCAGGTGGAAAATCTCGCTGCGAAGCTGGACTTCTGTGCGCGTCTTGAAGCCCTGGCCCAGCAATCCGATGCGCGTGAAGACGCCGAACAATTGCGTTTGCGCTGGGCCGCCACCGGCGCAGTTCCCAGCTCCGAGCGTCATGCCGTCGAGGCCCGCTGGAAAGCGGCCTGGGCCGCAGTAGCCAGCGCAGCGCCGAGATAGCCAGCGCAGCGCCGAGATAAGCCAGCGCAGCGCCGAGATAATAAGCCAGCGCAGACACGGTGGCGTTGAATTGAATTCAGCGCTGACTGATGATGTCATCCACGCTGACGCCGTAGGCGATCAACAAGGCGGTTTCGCTGCTGGCCCCATGCCGGAGCGGATCCAGAAATGCCGCGAAGCGCCCGCGGCGGCTGCTGTGCAGGAGGTAGGCGCACACAGCGGTCGCTAACTCGCGATCGGGTTCAGCGCTCGCAAAGAGACGGGCGATTCCGGCGCCGCCGGCTGCCTGGCGCCGTTGCCACATCAGGCGTGGACTGGGGCCCTCACCTCGGGCAACCGCCGCGCACACGCCGGCGGTCCCGACGTGAATCCAGGCCGGCCAGCCTGCGGGTGGCGGCGCGGTTAGGTCCAGAGCAAGATGGGCCATGCCGGCAGCAATGACACTGCGCCGGAGCTCACGCGGCGCAGCGACGTTCACCGCCAACACCGGTAGGGCCGGTCGCACCAAGGCCGTGTGGCTTGTCGGCAATGCAGCGAGCAAGCGATCATCACGGGGTACGCAGAGCAGCGGCCCCAGCCAGCGTGGCCACGGCAGACTGCCCAAGACCCCCTGCACATCTTTAAGCGCCAGGAGGTCCTCTTCTCGCCCAGCAACCAGGGCATCGCCTTGGCGCCGCAGCACGGGGAGATTGGGATTGGCTGTGGGGTCAAGAAGCCGTAATTCGGCAGCGCTCCAGCGCAGCAACGGGCCGGCGATGGCTGGCGCGATCAGGACGGCATCGGGTTGCGCGATCAGCAAGGGCCACGCGGCGTGGCTCTGCCCGGCATCCACGGCGGCACTGATGCGCTGGGCGAGGGGGACATCATCGCGACGCAGAAACCATTTCAGGCGCAGGTCCGGCGGCAGGCATTCGACGGGCAGGATGAAAGGTGTGCCGAACGCAGGCAGCACCACCGCTGCCCCGGTAATCACCGCCGGTTGTTCGGCGTGCACAAACAAGCCGGTGAAATCCATAGTGCGGCAGGAAGAGTGGGTTTCGGCTGGCCTTGCCGGGTTCGAGAGCCAAGCTGGCCCGGAATGGCCATGTTCCGGCGAAAGACAGATCAAGTGTACGCGACCCTCCAGCAGGTGCAAAGGCGCATCAGCCAGGCGAATCAGGGCGGTGGCGACGGGCTTGAACAGGATGTCACCTTTGCGCCTGCGCGGCGACAAACCGCAGGGAATCCAGGAATCGCCGAGACGGCAGTCCCAAACGACGCGCCGATGGTCAAGGTTTCCGCTGAAGAATCCCCGCGTATTGACGCGCCGATGCCGGCACCGTCGCCGATGATGAGCAAAGTCGCCTCCGCGGCGACGCTGCCAGCGGCGTGGCAAGCGGCGCCTCGGCGGCCATCCTTGGTGCTGCCGTGGGAAGCGGCCTCGATTATTTTCTTGCTCTGGCTGGGCAGTTTGGTCGGGGTCTTTTTCATCGGTCGTCAGGTGGGCCATCGCGCTGAAGCCGTGGCCAGCGGACCGGTCTTATCCCGCGAAGCCTTTACCACGAACGGTTCGGCGGCGCAAAAACCGCGGCAGATTCTCCTCCTCGACAGCGTGCCGCGAGCCAGCGCTGCCGTCGAAAGCCGCTTCCGTGGCGACGTAGAGCGACTCAATCAATTCGCCCGTCAAAACGCACGCCATGGCTATCAGCCCTGGTTCAGCGTGCGCAAGCCGACCTCTGGTGGTCTGCAATTGATTTTTGGCGAGACCGACGGAGTACTCGGTGTGGACCCCGCAGATTTCACTGCGCTTGCTGCCGGCTTGAAAACAGCCGGATATAAAGATCCGCGTTGGGTTGATCCCCAGTGATCCCCGAAGCAGGGGAATATCCCCGCCATCGGACCCTGTGGCCGGTGGTCCTGGCTGCCTGCCCGCTGGGCGAACTTGCGCACGACGGTGAACACATTCTGCGCGTCTATCGCTGGGCCCTGGTGTTGGCGCGGGATGCCGCGGTTGCTGCGGATCTGGCCGGAGCCGCCGCGCTCGTCCACGACTTGGTCTTTGTCGCCAAGGACAGCGCCGAGCGGGCACTCGGCGGTGAACGTTCGGCGGCAGCAGCGCCGCTGGCCTTGCACGCAGCGGGCTACGCTGCCAGCGAGGTGGCGGCAATCACCGATGCGGTGCGCACCTCGTCGTGGTCGCGGGGCCTGCCGCCCTCCGGCCCCTTGGGTGCTATTCTTCAGGATGCGGATCGCCTGGATGCGCTGGGGGCCATCGGCGTCGCGCGTCTGCTCGCCTGTGCCCAGCACATGAGTCGTGCCGATAGGCCGGGGCGCTTCTACGATCCGGGTGATCCGTTGGCGACCCAGGGCCGGGCTTTGGATGACCGTCGCAATGCCCTGGACCACTGCGCGGCAAAGCTGCTGAAACTGGCCCAGGGCATGCATTTCCCCCGCGCACAGCAGGAAGCCCGACGTCGTCATGCGGTCATCGAACAGTTCCGGGCCGACCTGATGGCAGACATTGCCCCTGCTGGCTAGGTCCGCATCATGCCCGGCCCATGAGCACCGAGCCCCTGGTCTACGACCCCTCCGCAATCGAAACCAAATGGCAGCGCACCTGGGCTGATTCCCAGGCATTTGAGGTCGCCGACGACCTTCCGCGCGAAAAGTGCTATTACGTTCTCGAGATGTTTCCGTACCCCTCGGGCAAGCTGCACATGGGGCATGTGCGCAATTATTCCATCGGCGATGCCGTGGCCCGCTACAAGCGCATGCGCGGCTTCCATGTCTTGCATCCGATGGGCTGGGACTCCTTTGGCCTGCCGGCCGAACAGGCGGCCATCGAACGCGGCGTTCACCCGAAGAAGTGGACTTACGAAAATTTGGCCTACATGCGCGGCCAGCTCAAACGCTTGGGCCTCAGCTACGCGTGGTCGCGCGAATTCGCCACCAGCGATCCCGGCTACGCCGCCCGCGAACAGGATATTTTTCTTGATCTGGTCGAAAAAGGCTTGGTCTATCGCAAGTCATCGCTGGTGAATTGGTCGACTGGTTTGAATTGCGTACTCGCTAACGAGCAGGTAATTGACGGTACATGCTGGCGCACCGGCATGCCGGTCATTCAAAAAGAGCTGCCGCAGTGGTATTTGCGCACCACCGCCTACGCCGATGAATTGCTGCAAGGCACCCACGACCTGCAAGGCGGCTGGCCGGACGCGGTGCTGACCATGCAGCGCAATTGGATGGGGCGCAGCGAAGGCGCCGAGATCGACTTCACCATCGACGGGCATCCCACGGACAAAATCACCGTTTTCACCACCCGACCAGATACGGTTTTCGGCGTCACTTTCGTCTCAATCGCCCCTGAGCACGCCCTGCTCGAACGCATCGTTCCCGTCAGCCACCAGGCGGCGGTCGCCGCGTTTCGCGACGAGGTGAAAAATATTCCCGCTTCGGAACGCATCGGTGATCAGGCGGAAAAGAAGGGGGTCTTTACCGGCGCTTATGCGATCAATCCGGTCAATGGCGAGAAAGTGCCCTTGTTCGCCGCCAATTTCGTGGTTGCCGATTATGGCACCGGCGCAGTTATGGCCGTGCCGGCACATGACGTGCGCGATCATGCCTTCGCCAAGGCCTACGATCTGCCCATCATCCAGGTTATTCGCCCGATCAGTGGCGAGGCCGATGTCGAAAAGGAAGCCTTTGTCGACGCCGGTATTCTCGTTGCCAGCGGCGCCTTCAGCGGTCAAGCCAGCGATACCGCCAAGCCCGCGATTACCCTGTGGCTCGAAGCCGAAAATAAAGGACGCAAGACCATCACCTGGCGCCTGCGCGATTGGGGCCTATCCCGGCAACGGTATTGGGGCAACCCGATTCCCTACGTCTACGGCGAGCGCTCTGGCGCGGTCCCGCTCCGCAAACAGGATCTGCCCGTCACCTTGCCCGAAGACGTCGCTTTTGACGGCTCCGGCAATCCTATCGACAAGCATCCGACCTGGGCCACGACCGATAATGCGGGCAAGCCGCTGATGGTGCGCAGCCAGCAGGGCCCCGAGGCCGCCCGCCGCGAAACCGATACCATGGACACTTTCGTGCAGTCCTCGTGGTATTTTGCACGCTATACGTCGCACGATAATCGCCGCGCCGATCTCGGCTGCGCAGCGCCGCTCGACCGCAAGCGTGTCGACCATTGGCTGCCAGTCGATTTATATATCGGCGGCATCGAACACGCCGTGCTGCATCTGTTGTACGCGCGTTTTTTCCAAAAGGCGCTGTGCGATCTGGGTTACAGCTCGGTGCGCGAACCGTTCAAGCGTCTGCTTTGCCAGGGCATGGTGTGCATGGAAACCTATTCGCGGAAAGGCGATGACGGCAAGCCGCAATGGTTCTACCCCGACGAAACCAACGTCGAACACGATGCCAAGGGCAAAGTCATCTCCGCCGTGCTCAAGGCCGATGGAAAACCGGTCCAGGTCGGTCGGGTCGAAAAGATGTCGAAGTCGAAGCGCAATACCGTCGATCCGCAATTGCTGATTGACACCTTTGGCGCTGATACCGCGCGTCTATTTGTGCTTTTCGCCGCGCCGCCGGAATTAGATCTGGAGTGGAAAGACGACGGCGTCAAAGGCATGAACCGCTTTCTTAAGCGGTTATGGACCCTGGTCACCGACCATCTGGTTCTGCTCGGGGAACATCAACCCTTTGCCGGCCATGTGCGCGAACTCGAAGGCGCCGACGCCGCCGTCGTGCGCAAAATCCACGCCACCATCAAGCGCGCCACTGATGCCATGGAGCGCAATTTCGCCTTCAACGCAACCATCGCCGCCTGCATGGAGCTGTCGAACGAATTGAAGCCCGAACAGCTCATGCCCGGCGTGTATCGTCTCGGTGTCAACACGCTGCTGCGCCTACTCGCGCCGATGGTTCCGCACGTTACCGCCGAACTGTGGGCGATGCTCCACGACGGCGCCGATCTGGTTGCTGCCGGCTGGCCCGAATTCGACCCCGCCCAGATCGACGCCGACGAAGTCGAATATCCGATCCAGGTTATGGGCAAAGTCCGCGGAAAATTGACCTTTCCCCGCTCACTCATCGGCGCCGCCCTAGAAACCGCCGTGCGCGCAGATCCCCTGGTGCGCGAACTCGTCGGCACCGGTACTATTCGCAAACTGGTCATCGTCCCGTTCAAGATCATCAACCTCGTCCTCGGTTAATCACGATGGCTACCGTACGCTACAACGGCGTCGACTATGCAATCGACCGCGGCCAAGACCTGCTCGGCGGCCTGCTGGAACACCACGCCAGCATCGGCTATCTGTGCATGTCCGGATCCTGCGGCACCTGCCGCGTTCACGTCGAGGCCGGCGACGACCTGCTCAGCCAGCCCGCGCATTTAGAGCGCGCGCACGGCTGCGACGGCGACGAACGCCTAGCCTGCCAAGCCATCATTATCGCCGATGGCACCATAATCCTCACCCAGGGTTAAACGCGCGCGGCCCCCAGGCCCATCCCCGCAGCTGTAGGTGCGCCTTCCCGGTTACGCCCACTCAGGCCCCCCCTGGGAACGCCACTCTCCGAGTGGCTGCGAAAAAATTGGGTGCAGGGGTGATCTTCCCCCGCAAAAGTGGACACCGGTTTAAGGTTGTTTGGACAGGTCGAAATAATGATGCTAGAATCGCCGCGTGCCAGCGGGAAGGAGGCACCCGGGTGGTGCCGGGACTGAGCGCCCAGCGGGTGGCCTGATTGCCAGGGATGCATGGCCGTGTTCGCTGGCCGTGTTCGCACGCCGGTTTCGGGGTGCGGACACGTTTTTCCGGTGCTCGGCTGGCGCCTGCGCGTCCTTGGTGAAGCATATTGCCTGCTTGCCGATGCATTATGCCACCCATCCCGCACGCCGTTCGAATTCTACGGGGCTGACATATCCCAGGGTGGAGTGGCGACGGACCCGATTATAATAGCCTTCGATAGAGCGGAATACTTCGGAGCGAATGAGTTCCGGGTCCCGGAGTTCATGGCCGTGAATCCATTCGACTTTCAATGAATGGAAGAAGCTCTCCGCAACCGTATTATCGTAACAACAGCCCGCTTTGCTCATGCTCTGGCAAACGCCGGCCATGTCGGCGCGGTTTCGAAACGCCAGGCTGGTGTACTGACAGCCCCGATCGGTATGGAATATCACCCCTGGTGCTGGCTGACGTTGACGGAGGGCCATATCCAACGCCTCTATCACCAGGGTGGTCTCCAGGGTCGAGCCAAATGCCCAGCCGACGACGCGACGCGAATAGAGATCAATAACCGTCGCCAAGTATTCAAATCCCGATGCGGTATCCAGGTAGGTAATGTCGCCTACCCACCGCTCGTTTGGTCGTTCGGCCGTGAAATTCTGCTCCAGCAGATTGGGAAACACGGGCGACGACGGATCTGTCACCGTCGTACACGGACGGAATTTTCGTTTCTGCTTGGCCTTCAGGCCCATCTCCCGCATCAGACGCTCGACCCGTTTACGGTTGACACGATGCCCCAGTTCACGCATTTCTTGGGTGATGCGGGGCACCCCGTAATTCCCATGATGCTCCTCGAATATGCGGCGGATTATCTCGGCAAAGCGATCATCCAGAATCAGGCGCCGCGTGTTGGGGCGTCGTCGCCACGCGTAGTAGCCCGATCGCGTGACATCCAGCACGCGACACTGGATGTCGATCCGCCACTGATCCGCATGCGCGAGAATGAAGTGGTACCTCACGCGTTTTCCTTCGCGAAGTACGCTGCCGCTTTTTTAAAATTTCCCGTTCTATTTTCAGGACGCGAACCTCCTCCCGCAGACGGCGCATCTCGGCGTCGACTCTCGGCGTCGACATCGCTCCGCTGCGAGACGGGCGCAAATGCTTCGCCACCGCGATGGGAAACCGCGTGGGACCAGTTGCGCAGGTTGGACTCCCCGACCCCCAGATCTTGGGCTGCCTGGCGAATGCCGATGCGTTTCCCCAGGTTCACCGCCTCCTGTTTGAAAGCGGCGTCACAGTGACGACGGGACCGATCTCCCGACGGTTTCGTTGTTGTGTGATGTTTGGCCATGATGCCATCCCCTCAGAGCGGACGCTCTTGGAAGCGTGTCCACGGGATGGGGGAGGGTAAATGGGACGCGGCTCGCGCCTTCTTGGAACTGGGGCTACGGCCGAGCGCAGTCGCCGCTGCTATGGGCTTTGCGAACTTGGCCCAGTTCTGCCGCTGCTTCCGGGCGACGCTCGGAATCAATCCAAGCCACGTAGGGCCGGGAGGAGTAAAAATGGGTTGCTACAGACCGTATTAGCACTGGGATCCTACCGCAAAAAACGGGTGAAAAGCTGCCTTTAGATTCATGTTGCAAAGAGTAGGGCGATGTTGCACTCTTCTGCAACTCGGACATGCCTGTGTTTCCTCTCCCCACCTATCGTTTGTCGCCCAAGAATCAGGTGACGTTGCCGCGTGACGCGCGGTCGTTGGGTGCGGTATCGGAAGGCGGCGTGGTCTGCGGCATGCCCGCGCACGCGATCCACAAGGATCCGGCCAAGCAGTTTACCATCATCACTTTGATGACCGTCGAAGAGCTCACTGCCCGTGAATCCGCGCTGCGTGCTGAATATGATCGCCAGGGCGTATCGCCCTTCGAAATTCTCAATCAGCTCAACGCCGGGCTCAAGCAAATGACCGTCGACGGTCAACGCCGCATTGTTTTGCCGCCGCATTTCGTCGAGTACCTCGGCGCCGAGCGCGACCTGTTATTTATTTGCACCAATTCGACGGTCTACGTGTGGAACCCGCAGCATTACGTGACGTGGCGCGGCGAGCCCGACGAGACGACCCGACTCACCCTTGACCGATTCATGGTCTGATTCAATGGAGGCCCCCATGCAGAATCCCGAACTCAAGCGCCTGGTCGAAGCCCTCGATACGGCGACCACCTGGGCCGCCGATCATGGCGAACAGCCGTGGCGCGCCGATCTCGATATTGCCGAATTGCGCGTGCGGTGTCTGCGCAAGCGACTTGGCGACGCAGTCAAGGCTAGCCCCTATTTGGCCTTCCTCGGTCGCATCAACCCCACGACTGGACAGCGCCATGCGGTGGCAGCCGGTGCCTGAGCAGGATGTCGGTGAACGTCATCGCCCCGTCTTAATCGGCGAGGTGGTGGATGCTTTGTCGCCTGCCGCCGGCAAGCGTTACCTCGATTGCACGCTCGGTCTGGGCGGTCACACCGAGGCGCTGCTCGAAGCCGGCGCTGCAGTGGTCGGTGTTGATCGCGATCCGCAGGCGCGCGCGCTTGCGGCCGAGCGCTTAGCGCGTTTCGGCAGCGCCGTGAACATTATTGGTGGCACCTTTGCCGAAGCCGTCGAACAGGCAGCGCAACGTGGCGAAACATATGCGGGCGTGCTTGCGGATCTGGGTGTTTCCAGTCTGCAACTCGATGATCCCGCGCGTGGTTTTGGCATTCATTCGAGCGCCGATGCCGACATGCGCATGGGCGACGGCTGTCCGCACGACGCGCTCGGGCTGATCGATGAAACCGATGAAGAAGATCTTGCGGATATGATCTATAAGTACGGCGAAGAGCGCCTGAGCCGCCGCATCGCGCGCGCGATCAAGCGTGGTCGCGAAGACGGCAGCCTGCGTTCGGCGGTCGATCTGGCCCAGGTCGTACGCTCGGCGGTGCCCGGACGTCATCAGCGCCACCCCGCCCTGCGCACTTTTCAGGCCCTGCGTATCGTAGTGAACGACGAGCTGGGCCAGCTGGATCGTTTGTTGGCGGGACTCTATCGCGTGGTCGCCGCTGATGGCGTCGCTGCCATCATCAGTTTTCACAGCTTAGAGGACCGCGCCGTCAAAATTGCGCTGCGGTCGCAGGCCGACGCGGAATTGTGGTCGGACATTGCCCGCCGTGTGGTCACGGCCACGGACGCCGAATTGGCCGCCAACCCACGGTCTCATTCCGCCAAGCTGCGCTGGGCGCGACGTTCTTCTCATCTCCATCCCGTTGCACCGAAAAATCATCTGCCATGAAGACTATTCACCTGCATGCCGCCATCGCAGCCTGTTGGATCACCATCGGTTTGGCCATCGCCATCACCACCGCGCTTATCGGGAATCAGGAAACCGTGATTGCCAAACAACGTGGCGCGGATCTGACTCGGCGTTCTACGCTGAGCTATCAGGCCGATCGCCTGCGCGCTGCGGTGAATTGGCAGACCAGTCCGCCGATCCTGCGTGAGACCATGCGTCGCATCGGACTGGCCACGGAAAATGGGGCCTCGGTGGCTAGCCGTTGATGCCATGATCGAAGCTTCCGTTCCTGCTGATTCCCAGCCCTGGCGTATGGCCATCGCCGCTGCCGTTTTCGCGGTGCTGTTCGGCTGGATCGTCACCCGTCTGCATCACTTGCAGGTGGAAAATGGCGCCAGCCTGACCCAAAAGGGTGAGCGCCAACGGCTGCGCACCCTGGACCTGCAAGCACCGCGCGGCAGCATTTATGATGCCAACGGCGTGCCGCTGGCGATTAGCGATGGCCGCTGGGCCGTGTATGCCGATCCCGGCTATATGGATGACAAGCTGCGCGCGACTGTCGAGTTGAACCGCATTCTCGACCTGCCGCGGGCGGATTTGCGGGCCCATTTTGAATCCCGCTTTAATGGCCGTCGCATCGCGCGGGGTATTGATGACCGCGAAGCCGAAGCGATCAAAAAATTGCGTCTGGCCGGGATTTCCCTGCGCCGCGAATATCTGCGCATTACCCCTGAACGTGATCTGGCGCCGCATGTTCTCGGCTTCGTGCTTGCCGATGGGCACGGCGGGGCCGGCGTTGAACAGATTTTCGACAGCCAGCTTACCGGGGTTCCCGGTAAAGAGGCCTATTCAGTCGATGCGGTCGGAAACCCCGTCCTGATCGAACGTGAATCAACGCCGGCCCGACCTGGTGGTAATGTGCAGTTGACTCTGGATGTCGCGATCCAGCGCGAACTCGAAGCGGCGATGCAGATCGCGGTCGACAAGCACGCGCCGAAAGGTGCGGCCGGTATCGTGGTGCGACCGGCAACGGGTGAAATCCTCGCCATGGCCAGTTGGCCGACCTTCGATCCTACCAACCTGAGCCAACTCAAAACGGAACACCTGCGCAATAACGCCATCTCGTTTGTCTATGAGCCGGGCTCGACGATAAAACCGCTGGTCGCCGGGGCAGCCGTGCATGAACGGTTGGCGACCTGGAATGAGCGCATCTTCTGCGAAAATGGCCGCTGGACCTACCGCCTCGGGCGCGCAGCGCGCACCATCAGCGACCACAGTTTCAAACATGGCGGGCATCAATTCCTCACCGTGGTCGAAGGCATTGCCAAGTCGGACAATATTCTCATGGCCAAACTCGGCCTGCGCATGGGCCCTGAGAAGTTGTTCGACTGGATTCAACGCTTCCGCTTTGGGGTACGCCTGGGCATCCATCTGCCGGGTGAAGACGCGGGTCTAGTCAATCCTCTAAAGACCTGGAATCCGACCGGCGCCTGCATATCGGTGCCGATGGGTCATGAAATTGCCGTGACGCCTTTACAGATGGCGATGGCGCATGCGGCAGTGGCGAATGGCGGAATGTGGAATCCGCCACGACTGGTGCGTCGCATCTGGACCACCACCGGAGATGGGCCGGATCGCGAGGGGGCTTACCCCACGCTGCCCGAACCACGGCGCATGTTCAGTCCCGACGATGCCAGCCAGATCCAGTCGGCGATGGCCCATACCATGACCGAAGGGACTGGCCAGAAAGTTGCTTTGAAGGGGTATTCCAGCGCAGGCAAGACCGGCACGACGGAAAAACTCGTAAATAATCGTTACAGCAAGAGTAACCATATCGGCTCCTTCGTCTGCTGGGCGCCCGCCAATACGGTGGCACCGCCAGAGTTTCTGGTCTTGGTGGTCATTGATGATCCCAGCAAAGGTGGTCATTACGGCAGTGAAACCGCTGCCCCGGTGGTCCAACGGGTATTGCAATTTGCCCTGGAACGCCAGCGCGTTCCCTACGATCAGCCTATTGACCAACCCAAAGCGAACGCGCGATGAAGGCTTCCATCCTGTTTCGCGAGCAGCCGCTGCGCGGGCCGGGTCGACTGGGCGACGCCGCTGCTGGCATCGTTCGCGATAGTCGACAGATGCGTCCACATCAGCTTTTTGTCGCCATCGGCGTCGATGCCAAGACCAACGCTGAAGCCGCTGTCGCAGCTGGCGCAGCAGTGGTCATCACCGAACAGCCATTAGGCACTTCGACCGAATGGCTGACGCCGCATGCTCGCTGGAGCTTCGCTCGTGCCCATGCCGCCAGCACCGGAATAGATGCACTCACCGTTCCCGTGGTCGCGGTAACCGGGACCAAGGGCAAGACCACCACTGCCTGGGCGGCGTGGTGGGCCTTGGGCCCGGGCGCGGCGCGCGTGGGCACGGTGGGATGGCATGATGGCATCACCGAACACACGGCCCAGCAAACCACACCACCTCCGGAAGAATTGCATGCCTTCCTGGCTGGCTGTGCACGCAATTGCCCTGGCGTTGCCATCGAGGCTTCCAGCCATGCCGGTGATCAGCATCGCCTGGCCGGCATTTCCTTTGCCGGTCTCGCGGTGACTGGCATCGGCCGCGATCATCTCGATTATCACCGCACCATGGCCGCCTATGTGGCGGCAAAAATGGAATTGGTGCATCAGCTCGGGGTTGGGAAAACGCTGATCGTCAATGCTGATGATGAGCGGGCTGCCACCTTCATGCATGCTGGGCACGCCGTCGGTGCGCGGGTGCTTTCCCTGGGTTTCAACCGCGGCGAGGCGCGCCTGCGTCAGCACGGCGCGACGTGGCGCCTGCACGTGCTCGATGGGGATCTGATCGTCCCCTGCGCGCTACCGGGGGCTTTCAATGCCTGGAACATGGCTGCCGGCGCTTTGCTCGCCGAAGCTGCTGGGGTGGCGCTGCCCACGGCGCTGGCACGCCTGGATACGATGCCGTCGGTGCCGGGTCGTCTGGAATTGTGCGCCACGCAGCCACTGACCTATGTTGATTATGCGCATACCGCCGAATCCCTGACCCAGGTCTGCATCGCCCTGCGGCAGCGGCATCCCGGTCAGCGTTTGGTGTTGGTGTTTGGCTGCGGCGGTGATCGCGACCCTGGCAAACGTGGGCCGATGGGACAGGCGGCGCTGGCTGCAGATGTTGCCATTGTCACCACCGATAATCCGCGCAGTGAAAATCCGGCGGCCATTGCAGCCGCAGTGGTTGCCGGCGGAAATAATCGTCTCCTGATCGAACTCGATCGCCGCGCTGCTATTCACCAGGCGCGTGCAATGGCCGGCGCCGATGGCGTGGTCGTGGTAAGCGGCAAGGGCCACGAGACCGAACAAATTATCAGCAGCGAGCGCCTGCAATTCGATGATCGCGCCGAAGTACGTGCTTTGGCGGCAAAGCAGCCGGGAATGCTCCCATGAGCACTGCCCTGCCTCCGGCCGTCACTCCTGGTGCATTTTCCCTGACCCGCGCCGATGTCGAACGGCTGACCGCGGGTCGCTGGATTGGCGACACCGATATCGTCACCGTGCGTGGTGCTGTTCTCGATAGCCGCGCGGTGCTGCCTGGCACCTTGTTTGCCTGCATCGTCGGCAACCGCGTCGATGGGCACGATTTTGCCGTGCGCGCTGAGACAGCTGGGGCGGCATTCATTCTGGCCTCGCGCGAAGTCGCCGTGGCGGTGCCGCAGGTGATCGTCACCGATGTCGCCCAGGCATTGGCCCAACTCGCTGCTGAATATCGGCGGCGTATCAGCGGGGCGACGTGGATCGCCGTGGCGGGCTCCAATGGCAAGACTACGGTCAAAGAATTGATCGCCCGTGCCTGCGCCGTGGCGGGGCCTACGCATGCCACCAGTGGGAATCTCAATAATCATCTTGGCCTGCCGATCACGGTGTTGAACACGCCAGCCGGAATTGAATACGCGGTGATCGAGCTCGGCGCTAATCATCCGGGAGAAAATGCGCAGTTGGCGGCAGTGGTGCAGCCCCACGTCGCAGTGGTGACGTCCGTCGGGAGTGATCACCTCGAAGGATTCGGCTCTGTTTTCGGTGTCGCCCGTGCTAGCGGTGAAGTCTTTGCCGCCCTGCCCGTCGGGGCGACGGCGATTTTGGGTTGTTTCGGTCTGCGTGAAACCTGCATCGCCTTCGGCGAAAGTGCGGATGCATGCCTAACTGAGTTGCGTGAAGCTGCCGTGGACCGGAACCTGCTTGAATTCGACCGCGATCATCACGTCGCGGGCGTGGTCACTGCCACCGGCATCGAACTGGATACCGAGGCTGGCAGGATTCCGGTCGCCTTGCTGGGCGATCATAATCTCGTCAATGCCGCAGTCGCCTGGGCGGCGGTCCGCGCTGCCGGTGTACCAGCGGCGGCGGCAGCCGCGGGCTTCGCCGCCATGCGCCCGGTCGCCGGACGCTTGAATAGCCGCATGGCAGGTGCGCATTGTCTGATCGACGATGCTTACAACGCCAATCCCGCGAGCATGGTCGCTGCGCTGGCAGTGCTCCGTTCCACACCCGGGCGCCATCTCGCCGTACTGGGCCACATGGGTGAATTGGGGGCCCATGCCGAAGCCGGCCATCGTCAGGTCGGTGCCGCGGCAGCGCGGCATGAATTGCCGCTGGTCACCATCGGGGCGGGTGCGCGCACCATTGGCGGCGCCTTTCGCGCGGCAGGGGGTATCGATCATGATCATTTTGACGATATCGCTGCGGCCCTCGCCGCCATCCGCCAGCGTTTGCAAAACGGGCCGACCACGGTGTTGATCAAGGCAAGCCGCTCAGCCGGACTCGACCAGGTCGTCACCGGTCTGCTGGAGCGCCCATGCTGAGCCTGCTCCGTCATCTCGAGGAATTCTTCGGGCCCTTCCGCCTTTTCGGTTTCGTCTCGGCGCGGGTCATACTTGCCGCGATGACCGCCTTCATCGTGATGATGATTATCATGCCCGGTCTGATCCGGTGGCTGCGGCGCAAAAAATTCGGTGAACGCGGCACCAAGCGCGAATCGGAAGTCGTCGACGCGATGCGCGAACAGAAAAAAGGCACCCCAACCATGGGTGGCCTGGGCATCGTTGCCGCGATCGCAATCAGCGCGGTGCTGTGGTGTGATCCGGCGTCATTCCGGCCCTGGCTGCTGCTGTTCGGTCTCCTGTCATTTGCGTTGGTCGGATTTCTCGATGACCGCACCAAGATATTCAAGGACGCCAGGGGCACCCCCAGCGCGATCAAGCTGGGCATCCAACTGACCGCGGCGGGACTATGCGGCCTGGGCCTGTGGGCGATAGGTATGCACGATGCCGCAACCCTTCTTCCGTCCAATCATCCGGCCGGGCATGCTCCCGAATACGTGAAGATGCTGGGCAACGCCGACATCGGCGAGCGCGCCTATACCGTCCGGTTGGGTATCCATCAGCTATCGTTTCCCTTTGTCGCGGTGGAATATGCGCTGAACCTTGGTTTGTTCTCAATTCTGTGGACGGTCTTCGTGACCACCGCGTGTGCGAACGGCGTTAATTTCACCGATGGGATGGATGGACTCGCGGGCGGAACCATGTTCATTTCGGCCCTGGCCTTTGTCGTCATCGCCTATTTGGTCAGTCGGGTAGACACTGCTGATTATCTGAAGGTGTTGTATATATCCGACGGAGAAGAGGTCGCCGTGTTCATGGCTGCCGTCGCTGGCGCCTGTCTTGGTTTCCTATGGTTCAACTGCGCCCCGGCCGAGGTCTTCATGGGCGATACTGGCAGTCAGGCTCTCGGTGGCGTGCTCGGTCTGGCGGCGCTGAATACCAAGCAGGAATTCCTGATTCTTCTGGTCGGCATCATTTTCGTCGTTGAGGCTAGTTCGGTGATGATCCAGACCACGGTGTTCAAGGCGACCAAACATCGCCCCGGTGGTGGGAAGCGCGTCTTTTTATGCGCGCCCATTCATCACCATTTTCAATTCAAGGGTTGGCCGGAATCGAAGATCGTTATGCGCTTCTGGATCATCGCCGCTCTCGCCGCCCTCCTTGCCCTTACCACCTTGAAGATCCGTTGAGTTCACCATGAGCATCCGCTGGCTCCGCTTTGCGTTCTGGTTGCTGACCCTGCTGCTATGCGGCCTGGGGATGGTCATGGTCGCCTCCACCACCGCTGGCATGGGTGGCGGCGTACGCGAGTCGCTGAATTATTCCTTCCTGGCCAAACAGGCGCTGGCTCTGGTTGTTGGCCTGCTGGCGGCTGGCTGTGTGTCGGCCTTTGGCAGTGATCGTCTGCGCAAAGGTTGGGTGGTGGCGGTGATCGCCGCGATTAGCCTGGGAACTTTGCTGGCCGTGCATGTGCTAGGTCGCGAAGTCAACGGGGCGAAGCGCTGGATCGATCTTGGGCCCATCAATCTCCAGCCCGCAGAATTGGCCAAGCTCGCCTTGGTAATCGCTGCGGCCTGGCATCTGACCCGGGTGGCAGAGCGCGTGCGCGTGTTCTGGCATGGGATTTTCATTCCACTGGTGGCGTTTTCAGTTTTCGCGGGACTGATCTATCTGACCAAGGATCTAGGCTCGGTGGTGGTGCTGGCCGCCGTGCTGGGCGCAATCTTCTTCTTCGGTGGCGCCCGCTGGGATTATTATGTCGGCTTGGGTGCTGGCTGCCTACCCGCAGTGTTTTATGTTGCGGTGTACCAGGTCTCGTATCGCCGCGACCGCATGCTGGCATTTCTGGATCCGTGGAATAGCGAAGGGCCGGCCGCCTATCATCTTCGCCAAAGTTACATCGCCATTGGCAGCGGCGGCCTGTTTGGCGTCGGTCTGGGTCAGAGCACCGCCAAGATGGCTTTTCTGCCCGAGAAGCATACCGATTTCATTTTCGCCGTGATCTGTGAAGAGCTCGGCTTCATCGGTGCGTGCGGAGTTGCCACCGCCTTTCTGTTATTGATCATGACTGGACTCGCCATTGCCCAGCAGGCGCGTGATCGCCATCAGCGTCTGCTCGCTATTGGTGCGACCATGGTCATCGGCGTGCAGGCGTTTTGGAATATGCTGGTCGTGGTCGGAGCGGTCCCGACCAAGGGTTTGACCCTGCCTTTCATCAGTTATGGCGGTTCCAGCCTAGTGGTCTGTCTAGTCCTGGTCGGTATTGTCGATGCCGTGGCACGTGCGGCGGCGCGCTCGCAACGGCGGACTTCCGGCATGCGCATCGGCGCCAGCGTGGTGCAGAGCTCGTCGTGGAAGTGGGAAACCGGGGTGGAACGATGAATGGGTGTGCCCATGCCCAAGGCTGAAGGCTTTCTATTTTGTGGCGGCGGTACCGGTGGTCATGTCCTGCCGGGACTTGCCGTTGCCGCCGCCTTACGCAGCAAGGGTGCAGGCACGCAGCGCTGGATCGGCGACCCCGAGCGTATTGAAGCTCGCTTGGTCCCCGCCGCTGGCGTAATCCTGTTGCCCCTCGGATTGCACCGTCCCCGCCTCCGCGATCCACGCTGGTTGCTCCATGCGGCACACACGGTGTGGGCGTGCGCGCGTGAATTATTGCAGCGGCCGCCGCGGGTGGTCATCGCCTTGGGTGGTTATGCCGCTCTGGTTCCCGGTCTGCTTGCGCCTCTGCTGCGCCGGCCCTTGGTGATCATGGAGCAGAATGCGCACGCAGGCCGCACCAACCGTTTGCTGGCCCGGGGGGCTCAGGCGGTGGTGACGCAATTTCCCGAAGCCGCCCGCAACCTGCCCCGGCGGCGGATCCACGCCTTGGGCAATCCCGTGCGCGCGATCCGGCTTCTGCGTCGGGGCGATGCTCTACGTCTGCGGGTGCTGATCATGGGTGGCAGTTTGGCTGCGCGTTCGCTCAATGATCTGATTCTGGCAGCGGTTCCGCATCTGGCGACGGTCGGGCGTATCCACTGTGTGCATCTGGCCGGGCAGGATGATTTCGACCGTTGCCAGCTCGCCTGGACAGCCGCCGGAGCACGCCTGGTTTCACCCGGCGAAGATGACCAGGGTGGGCCGGGGGTGACGGTCGAGGTACATCGTTTTGTCGATGATATGCCGACCCTGTATGATCGCATTGATTTGGCGGTGTCGCGCTCGGGTGCGACCACGGTGGCGGAACTCGCCGTCGCCGGAATTGGTGCGTTGTATGTGCCACTGCCCTGGGCGGCAGAGGATCACCAAACCGCGAATGCGCAGGCGCTGGCTCGCGTTGGCGGTGCGGTGGTCCTGCCCCAGGCAGGCACCAGCGGCGGTGAACTGGCGCACTGGCTGCTGCGCTTGGACGCAGAGCGGGTACGGGTTGCCGATCTAGGATCGCGGGCGCACCGTCTGGCCCGCCCAGGCGCAGCAATGGATGTAGCGGCGCTGGTGGAAACCTGTGCCCATCGCCGGCAACACCGGGCAACTGCCGCACGCGCGCAGGCCCGCGTTACCCATCAACGCAATTTAATGAGGACCCGCAGGTGAATACCACGCCCTTTCTCGGTCGTTCTATTCACCTGATGGGCATCGGCGGCGCTGGTGTCGGTGCCCTGGTTCCCTTATTACGTGCTGTGGGTGCCACCATCAGTGGCTGCGATGCGCACTCCAGTCCAGCCATCGAACGCTTTCGCCGTCAAGGCATCGCCATCGAAATTGGCCATGATCAGGCCCATGTCGAGGGCGTGGATATTCTGGTTCATACCGCCGCTGTTGGCCCGGATCATGCAGAAATTGCCGCTGCGCGTCGCCTTGGCGTAGTGGTGATGACGCGCGCGCAATGTTTGGTCCAGCTCATGCAGGGCACGCGGACCATCGCGGTGGCCGGCAGTCACGGAAAAAGCAGTACCACCTGGATGCTGGGGCATCTCCTGGTGCAGGCGGGACTGGATCCGGTGGTCATGGTTGGCGGCGGCGTGGCCGCGCTGGGTGAAGGCGGCGCCCGGGTTGGGGCGGGGAATTGTTTTGTCGCTGAAACCGATGAGAGCGATGGCTCGTTTGCTAGCGTCGATCCGGAAGTGGCGATCGTCACCAATCTTGATCACGAACATTTGCGACATTATGGCTCTTTCGACGCGCTCCTTGCTGCCTTTCGCGGTTGGTTGATGAAGATTCCTGCACACGGTTTGGCGATCCTGCCGGTCTCAGGCGCGGCGGCGACCCTGGCTGCCGGGCTGCGCTGCCGGGTCCTGCACTGCGGTCTCGATACTGGCGAGGTGCATGCTGAAAATCTCGAGCTGGGTGGCGAAGGTAGTTTCCTGCATGTAAATATGTCAGGGATCGACATCGGTCTGATGCCGGTGCCCCTGCCGGGCGTGCATATGGCCTTGAATGCGCTGATGGCGATCACCGCCGCACGTTGGCTCGCGCCCGACTGTGATCCTGGCACTCTCGCCGGTTGCGATCGGGTGGCCCGGCGCTTTACCGTGCACGGGGTCGCGCAAGGCGTGCGGGTGGTCGAAGATTACGGCCACCACCCCACTGAGATCCGCGCAACTATTGCGGCTGCCCGTCTGGCTGGCGGTCGCGTGCATGTATTGTTTCAACCGCATCGGTATTCGCGGACCATCGATTGTTTTGGTGATTTCGCCACTGCTTTCGATCAGGCCGCGGCGGTCGTGGTGGCGCCTATTTATGCCGCCAGCGAAGCGCCTATCGCCGGGGTTTCCGCCGCTGCCTTGGTGGCGGCGATCGCCGAACGCCGCACCTTGGCTGGCGAAGCTCAGCCGGTCGTTGCCGTGGCCGAAGCAGCGGCCGGCATTGCCACCCTGGTCGCAGCCGCTCGTTCTGGCGATACGTGCCTGGTCTTGGGCGCAGGTGATATCGGCCGTCTGGCGCCCGCCTTGCTGCGCGCTTTAACCGCCCCTGGCGGCGAAGCCGGCGCGCCAGTCGTGATGGCCGCGCGGGGAGATTCCACGTGGTGAGTACGCTGCCGACTTTCACTGCCGAATTTCTGCAGCGCAATCCGGTGCAGGACATTCTCCTTGCCCGTTTTTGCACGATGCGCATCGGTGGTGCCGCGGCGTTGGTCACCTTGGAGGACCGGCGCGATCTGCGCGAATTGCTGGCCAGCCCGGTGCGCTGGTTGGGCAAAGGAGCGAATCTGTTGATCGGAGATGGTGCCGCTGCCGAGACGGTGGTGCGCCTGGGCGAACAGTTTTCCCACTTAGAACTGGGCACTGTGCAGGGTGGGGTTGCCGTGGTCCGCGCCGGGGCGGGCCTGGATCTCGCCAAATTGATGGCGGCGACCACTGCGGCTGGCTTGGCCGGTCCGGAAGGGCTCGCCGGCGTACCCGCAACCGTTGGCGGCGCTCTGCGCATGAACGCTGGAACCACCACCTGCTGGATGCTGGACTGGGTCAGTCGCGTCGAAGTGTTGCTGCCGGGCGAAGAATTTCCGCGCTGGTTGGAACGGGCGGCGATTCCCGCCGGCTACCGGGATTGCGGTTTGCCGCAGGGCACCGTGTTCCTGGGTTGCGAAATGCAGCTGGCGGCCGCCGATCCAGCGGTGCTGCAAGCCAACGCTCGCCGCCTGAAACAGACCAAGGCGGCCAGCCAGCCTTTGGCCGCGCGCAGCGCCGGGTGCGTCTTTCGTAATCCGAGCCGAGAATGTCCTGCCGGGAAGTTGATCGATGAACTCGGGCTGAAGGGCAGCCGGATCGGCGCCGCCATGGTCAGCCCGGTGCATGCAAATTTCATCGTCAATGACGGTGAGGCGACCGCCGCCGACGTGACTGCACTGATTCAACGTATTCGTTATACGGCGTGGCGCGAACGCGGGATCATTCTCCAGCTCGAAGTCGAGACCTGGAATATCGACGCGATCGTGCATGCCCATCCGGAAGTCGCAGGAGAGCAACCATGATTGTCGATGTCATCTGTGGTGGCCCCGGTCGCGAGGCGGTGGTCAGTCGCATTTCCGGTAACGCGGTTGCCGCCGCCCTGGCTCGACTCGGCCACGATGTCGTGACGGTGGATCTGGGTGGCGTTCTTGATCCGGCGCAGCTGCGCCCCGGCGCCATTGTTTTCAACATCGTCCACGGCACCTATGGCGAAGATGGTACCTTGCAAAGTGAGCTTGATCAGTTGCAACGCCAGTATCTCGGTTCAACCGCGGCGGTAAGCCGCCTGTGCATGGATAAAGATGCCACGAAAAAGCGCCTGACCGCGCACGGCATTCGGGTGCCGTGGGGGGTCAAAGTGGATCTGGGTTCACCTTTCGGCCCGCGTGATCTGAAACTGCCCCACGGTGGCGGGTATGTGCTGAAGCCGGCCGCCGATGGTAGTTCGGTCGGCTTGCGGGTGCTGGCGAATCCGTCGTTTATTCTGCCGGCCGTCGAAGAATTGCTCGCTGAGCTGGGCCCGCGGCCCTACCTGATCGAGGAACGCTTGCCGGGACCGGAATTCACCGTCGCCGTAATTGATGAGGAGGGTGGCCCGCGAGCCCTGCCCCCGATCGCGATTCGCGCCGAAGGGATTTTCGATTTCCACGCCAAATACCAGGCTTCGACCACTATCGAAGAACCGGTGCAGGATGCGGCCCTGGCGCAACGCCTGCAGACTCTTGGCCTGGCGGCCTATCGCGCCTGCGGTTGCCGCGACCTAGGGCGAGTCGACATCATGGCCACCGGCGACCATGATTTCGCCGTGCTGGAGGTAAATACCTTGCCGGGCATGACCGAACGCAGTTTATTACCCAAGGCCGCAGCGGCGGCGGGGATTTCTTTTGATGAACTGACAGAGCGGCTGCTGGCAAGCGTCGCGCTGAGGAAAAATCTCTTATGAACCATGACCTCGATCCGATGCGCAGCGAATCTACGGACCCCGAAGGTCTGTTGGCCGCAGCAGCCAAGCGGCGAAAAAAACCCGACAGTGAACCCGAGATGGCCGACACCCTCGGCATCGAGCCCCCGCGTGCAGGTAAAAAAATGGCGGCGAAAGCAGCTCCAGCGGAAAGCGCGAAAAAAGCTGAGCGCGTTGTGGCTGCCCACCTGAAACCGAAAGGGAAACGTGCGCAGCGTGCGGTTTTGACCGATGACGCGGTGCCGGGCGCCCCGGAAAGGCCGGTCGGACCCGGTCTGATCACGCGCGGCGTCCACGCCGGTCTGGGAGCGGTCGATTCCTCAGTCCATCTTGGGCGTCGCCTGGGGGCCTGGGGTTTGAGCGCCTGTGCGGCCGCAATCGCCGTAGTCTCCTTGGCCGGTTTCGCGGCGCGGCAGGCGCCGGAACCGGCGCCGGTACGCGGGATGCGCATCGTCTATCTCGATGGACCGCAATTGGCCGACCGTGATCTCTTCGGTCTGATCCGCCAGTATCCGGACCTGAACGCTTTGCGCGGCGGCAACGGCGACACTCTGGCGGACTTTTCCTCGTGGCTGGCAGCCCAACCAGCGGTCCTGGCGGTGGACAAGGTCCGTTATCTGCATGTGCCCAGCGGCGAACGTCGCGTCGTTGAAGTGACCCTGGGTCTGCGCACGCCGGAATTGCCAGTAGTCCTGGCTACTGGCGGTCGCGCCTGGCTGGCTGCTGACGGTGTTCTCTTGCCGGGCATCATGCCCGCCCCCGATGCGCGGCCACGTCCAGTGGTGCGCGGCCTGGAGGGGGCCGACAGCGAGCGGGTCAGTGAGGCGCTGTGGTTATGGAGTGAATTGTCCCGCCGCCTGGAGCCGGGACTGATCAGCGACATCCATCTCAACGCCGATCTCGAGCTACGCGGCCAGCAAGGCATCGTTCTGGGAACCATCGGCGGCAGCCGCCTGATCTGGGGCCTGCCCACCGACGCGCGGTACGGCATCGACCGCCAACGCAAAGTGGATGACCTCCTGCACACCATTCGCTGCCAAGGCGACTTGGCGCGCATCGCTACGATTAATGTCCGGTATCAGAAGGCGTTTTTCACGTTGCGGTGAACTTTGTTCACGTTGCGGTGAAATTTGTTCACCTGTCCTAGGTCCTAACAGTCCTAGGTCCTAACAGTCCTAGGTCCCGCATGCCCACTCGGAAAGTGGCTGGCGGTGAAAGAATTAATGTCTGCGCGAATATTTCCGAATCCGCAACTCGAAGACCTCGGACCTCGGCCCTCGGACTGCGAGGACTGCGAGCCTCGAACTTCGAAGACTTAGGACTGTTAGGACCTAGGACTGTTAGGACCAGGAGAACTCTCTCGAGACGCAGGACGCAGGACCTCGAGGGAGAGAAGAGAAGTGAAGACAAAATAAGATAGGAGCCCAGCCCCTTTCGTACGCGGAGGTGTCTGATAGGACAACCAATCGTGGATGTCAGCGCGGAACACCTGTTGGTGATCGTACTCGTGGCGGCCCGCCGGGTGTCGGCTACCGTGGCGTGGCTGCATCCGGTGCAGGGCGAACGCGTGGTCGCCCATCGCGCGATTGATTGCGATTGGGTGGAACTCAGCGAACACGGGCGGCGGCAGGTCGTGGCCGAAGCAGTGCGCATGGCTAGCGAATCGGCCGGCGTCGAGCCCTACAGTGCGACCATCGCGATGAGCGATCCGTCGATCTCGTCGCAATTGGTCACCGGCTTTGCGGACCTCGGTGAGGAACTGGTGCTGACCCAGGCCGAACGGCAGCAAGCCCTGCACCGCGCTAGCCATCGCGCGACCACCACCGATCGCGAGATATTGCATACTGTACCGGTGCGTTGGACGGTGCGCGGTCGTGGCGGGGAACGCGAAGTTCTTGATCCGGTTGGTGAACGCGGCAGCCGCCTGACTGGGCACATGCTGCTGATCACCGCCCGCAGCGGTTATCGCGAAGAATTGGCGTCGTATCTCGATACCTGCACCTTGCATGTCGATCAGGTCATCGCGCCGCCCTTGGCCTTGTGGCATGGCATTGCGGGCAAGCTCAAACGCACCGGCAGTTCGATCGTGCTCGATTGCGGTGCGCGCCACACCGCGGTGATCGTTTCGCGTCGTGGTCGGCTGTTGCACATTCAAACCTATCCGTTTGGCGGCGATCATCTCACCGAACGCATCGCCGAAGGACTCGCGGTTTCCTTCGACCAGGCCGAAACCCTGAAGCGGGAGTTGGACTGTTCAGTCCAGGGCACTGCCAGCGATATGGAGGGACAGCAATATTTGTGGCGCGAAGTGCAAGAGCGCCATCGCCTGCTCGCCCCGGCGGCGCGTATCTGCCATGCCCAGTTGCGGGATTTCTTTCAACCCATCGCCCACGAACTGCGTGAACAGGAATTCATTGGGGCCTCAGGCCAGGTCCACTTGGTCGGGCGTGGCAGCACGTTGGGCGGGCTGCCCTCGGTGGTGCGCGAGGCCTTTGCCCTGCCGGTGACCCTGGGCACGGGGTCTAAGGATCGCGAGCCTTCGGCGGAACTGACCGACGTGATGATCTCGGGAGTGGTACGCTTGGCTGCCGAAGAGCGCCGCCGCGAACTGGGGCGGACCCCGATCACTGGGCGGCTGTCGCGGGCGTGGCGCTGGTTCACCCGACCCTTGGAGTAGGGGGGCGGCCGGTTTACCTGCCCTTGACCTGCCATTGACCTGCCCTTGACCAACTCAAAGAGGCGGAACCGGGCTGGACCTCCGCAACTTCGGCCCCATTCTGGGCAACCCATGGCGGTTGAATACTATCTGGTGTCTGCGGCGCGTCGGGCCCATCGGCTGCGGGAAGGCCGATCCTATACCTTTGGTCGTGAGGTCGGCTGCGACATCCACGTCCAGGACGCCCTGGTGTCACGCAAGCATGCCGAAGTCCGCTGGGACGCCGAGGCGTGGCACGTCGTCGATCTGGAAAGCCGCAACGGGGTGATGCTCAATAACGTGCGCATTACCCGGACCTGTAAGCTTGAAGATAGCGATCAGGTTGCCATCGGCGGACAGATATTCCGCTTCCACGTGTTGCCCTCGGGCGCTGATCCCTCCAGCCTTTCTGACCAAGCGCCGCAAATCTCCACCGCCGAGACCATGGGGCCGGGGTATAATCTTGCTGATCTCGCCACCCAGGGGGCGGCTTTTACTGGTAAGATCACTGACGGTCTGTTTGAGATGCTACAATATCTTTTGCAGACGCGGAAGACCGGTCGTTTGGATCTGTTCGGACCCGGCACCATGGGCTCGATCTGGGTCGTCCAGGGTGCGCCGGTGCACGCGTCGTACGCAACCTTGATCGGCATGGATGCGCTGGTCGATCTGGTCCAGAATCCGCCGGAACGCTTTGCCTTCCACAGCGATCAAGCACCCGAGGCCACGACCTTGACCGGTTCAGCCAACGGGATCCTGATGGAAGTCGCGCGTCTGGTCGATGAGGCCAAGCGCTCGGGCTGAAGCCTGGGCTGCCTGCACATTTCCGCGCTTTTACCGCCGCTTTCCCGCCGCTGCCTAAGAATAGAAAATAATGCCTGATACCGCTGCCGATATTCTTGCTCTGCCGCCTTTGCTGGATGTCGAAGTCGAAGCCATCGGCATTGGCTCGCCGCTGGTCGATCTGATTCTGCGCGTCGATGAGGCCTTTCTCAGGGACGAGGTTCCTGGCCATAAAGGGGGCATGGAATTCATCGATGCGGATTCCATCCAGACCCTGATCCATCGCGCAGGGAAATTGCCGCATCAGGCTCCCGGCGGCTCGGCGGCGAATATTACCGTCGGGCTGGCCCGCTTGGGCATCGGCGCAGCTTTTGTCGGTGCGACCGGCGCCGATACGTTTGGTGGTTTCTATGCCGAAGCGATGATCAGTAGCCGAGTGCAGCCGCGCTTGATTGATCACCGCACCCTGCCTACTGGTCGGGTCCTGGCCTTGGTGACGCCGGATGGTGAACGCACCATGCGCACCTGTCTGGGTGCGGCGGCGGCCCTGGATCCCGACAGCTTTTCCCCGGCGACGTTTGCCGGTGCCAAGCTGGTCGTGGTCGAAGGCTATTCATTGTTCAATCACGAACTCGCGCGTGCGATTGTGCGCAATGCCCGCGCCGCCGGCTGCAAAATTGCGCTGGATCTTGCGGCCCTGGAAGTGGTGCAGGCAAATCGTGAGGTCATCCACGAATTATTTGCCATGGGCATCGACGTGGTTTTTGCCAATCAGGATGAAGCCGCAGTGTGGCTGCCCGGCGACCCCGCCGCAGCGTTGGAGGATCTCGCTGGCCGGGCCACGGTGGCCGTGGTCAAGCTGGGCAAGCATGGCATTATCGCTGCCGCGGGCAGCGAGAGGGTCCGCGTCGCCGGGACGCCGGTGGATAACCCCGTGGACACCATTGGGGCCGGCGATTGTTTTGCTGCGGGATTTCTTGCCGGTTGGCTGCGCGGGGCGTCGTTGGACGCGTGCGGGCGATTGGGCTGCGCCTGTGGCGCCGCCATCGTCCAGGTCGAAGGTGCGCAATTATCTCCGCAACAATGGCTGCACCTGCGCGGCCGCCTTGACGCCTGGGCATGAGTACATTTGTCATTTTGACGGTCATCGGCCTGATCGTCGCCGCGGTGCTTTTGGCGCTGGTGGTGCGTGGGCCGTTCGCGGGTTCGCAGCGGCGGCCGTTGACCCCGCCGAATGTGCCAGAGCCGCCGTCGGGCCCGCGTTCCGCGACCCAGGCAACGCGCTCACCCGGGATCCTTCCCGATTCCTCTGCTCGCAAGGCCGAGGAAATCACTCCCCATACCGGTGTCCCATTGCGGGATCCAGGCCCAGGTCCATGACTGCTGAACGTCCCCACATTACGTTGTCCGACTTGGTCAAGATCCAAGGTTTCGCCACGACCGGCGGCCAAGCCAAGCAGCGCGTGCGCGACGGCGGTATTCAGGTGGATGGCGTCGAAGAAGTGCGCCCTGGGCGAAAATTATTCGGGGGAGAGACGGTCACCATTGAGGGTGAGAAATTCGGCGTATCCCTGGGCGAAGGCGACCCGCACTCTGACGACAAAAATTCTAAGAGCTGAACGCGGTTAGACCGGGCCGGTCAGAATCGCAAACGTCCAGCTGCGCTTGAAGTGGGCCGCTTCGAAAGTGGCCACTGCGCCCGCATTATCAGCCAGCACCTCCAGGCCGATTTCGCGCTGCCCCAGACTTGATTCGAGCGCAAGGACGCCGGTCAACAGAGCGCGACCGGTACCATGACGGCGCAGATCCGGGCGGACGGCGATCAATTTCAGCCACGACCGCCGCTGCGCCGATTGCACGGCGGCTGCCCCGACGATCAGACCATCGACGACGATCACGTAGTGGCGGTAGCCCTCGCGCTCACGCTCGCCTAAATGGGGCAGGCAATGGCCGCTGTCGGGAAAAGCGCCGGCCAGGATCGCAGCGGCGGCGGCGTGGTCACGCTTGGTGGTCGGACGTACGCCTTCTGGTATCGCAGGGGTGCGATGCAAGGACCGTTCGTAACAATGACTGTCCTTCCACTCCGTCAGACCCTGCCCTAGCAGGGCGGCGCGTAATTCTCGGTTGCGGGTATCAACCAGCGCGCGCAGCGAGGTGTAGCCACCTTCACGCAGCGCAGTGCGCACTTCGCGCAACAGCACCGGGGTAATTTTCGTCAGTTCGCTGTGCACCGCGACCACGGGCCCCCACACGGTCGCTTGGTCCTCACTGTACGGGCAGATCGCTAGAGCCCCAGCAATGCGCGTCGCGTCGAGGAGAACGATGGTGCCGAGGCAATCCGCGAGGTCCTCGGCAATGGGGGGCTGGCCCATGCGTAAAGGCATTCCGCACACCGCGTGGCGGCGACCAGGTCCGGCCTGGCGCAAGAGGTCGACGACCGGGCGGACAAGATCAGGTCGTGCATCGAGATCGACAATGGTGGCCACAGAGTCGCCACTGTGGCGATCACAGGCCGAGGGTCCAGCGCGTTGCGCAGGGAACGGCGCTGCTGTTTCAGGCGTAGACGCGGTAATCGATTTCTGCGAAAATGGGATCGCTCCAGCGAATACGGTCGATCATCGCGCCATCGAGACGATCCAGCGTGACGCTGTCGTAGAGCCCGGTGAAGCGGTTGATGTGGTCCTTGGTCCGCCGTACCGCGTAGGGAACCGTGGTGCCGGTGGTCAGGATGAATGCCCAGTCCGAGGATTGCGCGAGCAATAATTCACGGGCCATCTGATCCAGGGCGGCTTTGCGCAGGCCGGTGGCGTTGGGGAAGCGTTGGGCGACTTCGACCATGCGTTCCTCGGCCACGTGCAGGTGGCGGTAGATCCAATCATTGGCGGGGTTCAACCAGACCCCGTTATATCCGGCGTCGCCCCAGCTGCTCGCCGCCGGAGTGACGATCTGCGCGATCGGATTTGCGGCCAGGTATTCGCTGCCGGTCACGGCGCGGATCGGATGGCCGAGACTGTGCAGACAGCGGAAGATGCTGTCGATGAATTGAGGACCTTCGAACCACCAGTGCCCGAACAACTCCGCGTCGTAGGGTGCAGTAATCAGCGGCGGCCGTCCCAACAACCCGGCGAGATGCTGGCATTGGGCAATTCGGCGAGCGCAAAAATCACCGGCATGATCCATCGCCCGGCGATGGGCCACGGCCGGATCATAGGGGGCCTTTTGATGCAGATCGACCTTGCCGGTGATGCGGTGGTATTTCAGGCCTAAATGGCGCCGCACCCCGTCGGGATGCAGAAATGGACGAATATAGTCATAGCCACCATCATAGCCGAGATCACGGTAGAATTCGCGATACGCCGCGTCGCCGGGGTAGCCCGATTCGGCTGACCACACACTGCGGCTGGTCTCGACATCGCGGCCAAAAGCGGCGACGCCAGACGGCGTATAGACGTGGTGATAGACGCCTAGGCGCGGTCGCGGTGAACCGTAATAAATGCCATGGGTATCGACAAAGAAATAGCGCAGCCCGGCATCGCGCAGAAGTTCTTCGACCCCAGGAACATAGCCGCATTCCGCCAGCCAAATGCCGCGAGGTTCGACGCCGAAGTGTTTGCGGTGGTTGACCACCGCGACCCGGATTTGCGCCCGCCGCGCCTGCGGCGTCAGCATCAGGGGTAGGAAACCATGCGTCGCCGTGCAGGTAATTGGTTCGAGCACCCCCAGATCGCGCAGCCGGCAGACCCAGCGCAGAATATTGCCGCCAAAGCGGTCCAGCTGGCGCAAACAAAAACGGAAATGGTCACGGTACATCACCGCCGCCGCCGCGAACGGCGTATGCGCCTTAGCCGTCACTTCCTGTTCGGCGAGTTCAAGAAGCCGCTGCGTATGATGCCGGTATCGATCCTGCAGCAGGGTATCCGCCAGCATTTCACAGAGCGGGGGCGTCCACGTCATCGTCAATCGCGCCGGAATTCCATCCTCAGCCAACTTTTCCAGGCGATGCAGCAGAGGAATATACGTCTCGGTCATCGCCTCAAAGAGCCAGCTCTCCTCAAGAAACACAGCTTCTTCCGGATGCCGAATAAACGGCAAATGGGCGTGGAGTACGAGAAGTAAGCTACCAGACGACATTTTTCGTTTTTTGTCCGAGGTCCTAGGTCCGAGGTCCTAGGTCCTTCACCAAGGTGATAAAAACATGAGAGGATAGGACATCAGGCAGAAGACGTAGAGCTTGGAGAGTGATTTCGCAAACAATCGAAGACCTAGGACTTAGGACCTCGGACCTCGGACCAACGACGCGTTAGCGCCGTTGGTCCGAGGTCCTTCACCAAGGTGATAAAAACATGAGAGGATAGGACATCAGGCAGAAGACGTAGAGCTTGGAGAGTGATTTCGCAAACAATCGAAGACCTAGGACTTAGGACCTCGGACCTAGGACCAACGGCGCGTTAGCGCCGTTGGTCCGAGGTCCTTCACCAAGGTGATAAAAACATGAGAGGATAGGACATCAGGCAGAAGACGTAGAGCTTGGAGAGTGATTTCGCAAACAATCGAAGACCTAGGACTTAGGACCTCGGACCTAGGACCAACGGCGCGTTAGCGCCGTTGCAGAACGTGCGATGACAGTGATGACGGTGCCCGCTGCAGAAGGCCGCTAAAGAGTGCCTGCTGGTCGACGTGAGTGAGATTCCAGGCGACGACGCGGCGGGCGAGTTCGGCGCTGGAGAGGTTGGCGGAACTTCCACCGGAGCCAGGCAGGCCCGCATGGGCGAGCAATTCATGGAAAGTCTCGTCGATGGCCATCCACGCTTCGCCGGTATTGTTGCTCGGCGCAGCGGCGGGGGTGCGGATGCGGTTGGACCGCGCCAGGACCTGGAGGTTGCCCTGCGCATCGCGCATGGCGAGCTCGGCCAAGTATTCAGCGTCGGGTGCCACGGTAAGATAATAATTGCCGCCAGCGAGATCGACCTCGCGCAGTTCCTGGCCCTGCACGGTGGTGACCATGAGCACAAAACGCGGCGCGGCGGCCCCCGCCTGGCGCAGTCCTTCCAATGTTTCTGGGGTGATTTCCCAATAGGCGAACAGATGCCAGGGATCCTGCGCCATCAGCACCAGGCGGTTCCGGCCATACGAACTGGGAATGGGCAGGCCGGGCTCGGGTCCACGTTCGCTCCTCGGAACTGCCGCGGGCGCGGCGTGGACCTGGCTCGACGGACTGGCCATGGACGAAGGGATGATGGCCTGTCCCTGCGGCGGGGTCAGGGCACCCGCGGGCGGCTGGGTGGCCAAGGCGGCGCTTAAGGCGTCGACCAGTTCGGTCTTGCGCGCCTTGATGGCGCCACTGATGCGATGGGCGACGGCAAGGTCGCGCAACTGGCCCACGGTGAGCTTGCTGAGTGCGGTGCGGTCCATTACGGATCCCTCCCTGCGAATAGGCGGATATGGTCGGTCAGCAGACGATGCCGTTTGGCATTGATATCGATGCGGTCCAGCAGCCACAGGATGCCGTCGAGCGGCAGATCCTGGGCCAGCGCCCAATTAATGACATCCAGATTTTCCCCACCTTCGGCAAGTATCGAGGCGACTTGCTCCAGTAAGGGCCGTTCCACATGGTGCTCGACGGTTTCACGCACCAACAAGCCGAAATCGCGCTCGTCAAAGGCGCCCCAACAGCGCCAGCCGTAGAGGTGCTCCATCAGTTTGGAGCGGGTCCAACCTTTCCAAAACCGTTCAATCCAATCTTCCGCCGCCGACGTTCCCAGATCATACCCGGCTTTCTGGCTTTCGATCCATTTATGGCGATCAATGGCGGACAGTGAATGCGCGGTCAGCGAATGCACGACCAAGCCATCGGCATGAACTCGGTCGCAGGCCAGGATGCCTTCCGGTAAATCAGTCGCGTGCGCCGGCATGCGAGGCCGACGTCCAGCAATATCCGATTGACCGAGATCGCTGGTCATGTGGGCAGATCGATCCTCTGATTCTTGCCGATCAGCACGATCCCGTCTTCGGTCACGGCAAAACGCTTGCGGTCGAGTTCGGGATCAAAGCCGATGCGATCGCCGGGCGGAATGCGCACGTGTTTGTCGATGATGCAGCGGCGCAGACGGGCGCCGCGACCGACCTCGACATCTTCGGTGAGGACGCAGGCATTGACCTCGGAGTAGCTGTTGATGCGGCAACTGGGGCCGATGATCGAATCAACCACGGTCGCGCCCGAGACAATGGATCCATAGCAAATGATGGACTGCATGGCTTGGCCGACGCGACCTTCGGCATTATGAACGAATTTTGCCGGAGGCAGATCCTGGGGCTGGCTACGGATCGGCCATTGGCGGTTGTAGAGATCCAGCATCGGTTCGACCGCGCGCAGATCCATGTTCGCTTCGTAGTAGGCATCCAAGGTACCGACGTCGCGCCAATAAGAGTCGTTTGCGGGATTGGACGATCCTGGAATGCGGTTGCGGGTGTAGTCATACGCGAACAGGCGTTGGCCTTCAGCGAGCATCTTGGGCAGAACATTCTTTCCGAAGTCGTGACTCGAGCTGTCGTCCTTAGAATCTTCGCTGAGATTGCGCACCAGTACATCGCGTCCGAAGATATAATTGCCCATCGACACCAGGGCCAGCTTTGGATTTCCCGGCATCGGGGTGGGATTGGCGGGCTTCTCTTGGAAGCCGATGATGCGCCACTGCGCGTCGACCTGGATGACCCCGAATTGATTGGCTTCCTCAATCGGCACAGGAATGGCGGCAATCGTGCAGTCAGCGCTGTTAGCGGCATGATCGGCGACCATCTGATCGACGGCCATTTTGAAGATATGATCGCCACCGAAGACCGCGATGGTGTCCGGGTCTTTATCACGGATCAAGTTGAGATTCTGGAAGACCGCATCCGCGGTACCCTTGTACCAGTGATCGCCGGTGCGTTGCTGGGCCGGAACCGGGATGATGAAATGGTGCGGCAGGATGCTGTTAAAATTCCAGGTTGCCTGCAAATGCTCGGTCAGGCTCTGGCTTTTGAACTGGGTCAGGACATAGATGCCATAGATCCCGGAATTGACCAGATTGGAGAGGACGAAATCGATAATGCGATATTTCCCTCCGAAGGGGACGGCGGGTTTACTGCGCGCTTCGGTCAGCGGTTCCAGTCGGGTACCGCGGCCACCAGCCATCACGAAGGCGATCACTTTACTACGCATGCGGAATCCAGGATCCTTGAATGCAGCCAGAGCTGCGATGGTTGCGGGCCGGCCAGCCCGGTTGGGGGAAACAGACCCAGACCCAGTCCCGGTTGGGCTGCGCGGCGGGACCGTCCCTGCAGATAGAGGTACTGTATGACACGACCAGGAGCGGGCCAAGGGGCAAGCCAGCCGCGACGTGTCCCTGCGGAGGGCTGGCCAGCCGGGGACTGGACGCCTCGGATGACCCTGCGGACGCTGTCGATATGAGTCCGTGCTCGGTATTCTCCTCCCTTATTCGGGTCGGCTGATCCATCATGCAGCACTGGGTGAACGAGGAACTCATTGTGGAGGGCGATGCATGGCTCCAGGCAATAGAACAGGCCATCGCGGCGGCTTGCCGCCGCATCAGCATTGAAATGTACATTTTCGCCCATGATGAAACCGGGATCCGCATCCTGGATGCGTTGTTGCAGGCGGGTCAGCGTGGGGTGCAGGTGCAGGTGGTCATCGATGGTGCTGGTTCGTCGACCCTAATCTGGGATCGACTGGCCTCCTTGCATCAGAGTGCGGTGGCAGTCCGCGTCTTCCACCCGCTACCGACCCAGGTGCTCTCGCCGATGTTCGGCCGCGGAGCAGGACTGCTGGGTTTCCTGCGCATGATGCCAGTATTGAACCGGCGCAATCATCGCAAGGTGGTGATCATCGACGAGGCGATCGCCTTTGTCGGCAGTTTCAATCTCATCAACACCGTGAGTCAGCAGATTTCTGGCAGCGATTATTGGCGTGAAGCTGGGGCGCGCGTCGCAGGGCCTGCCATTGCGGCGCTGGTCACCGCCTTTGAACACTCCTGGGCGCACGCGTGGCATTTGGATGATCGCGGTCTACGCCGTCGGAACCTGTGGCCGCGTCGCCTGCCGGCAGGCCCACCGGCCGGCCTGGTGCGCTTGAATCATCGCCTGCGTGCGCGCCTGAGTCTGTGGCGGGACCTGATCCGGCGCATTCAACGGGCGAAAGGGCGGGTGTGGATCGCAGCAGCCTATTTCGTGCCGCCGCGCCGGTTGATTCGCGCCTTGACCCGGGCCGCGCAAAGGGGTTGCGATGTCCGCATTCTCATGTCGCGGCGCAGCGATATCAGTTTCATGCCCTGGGTCGCAGCGACGTATTGGCAATCCCTGGTCCCCAAGGGGGTGCAGGTGCATCTGTTCGAACCGGGTATCATCCATGCGAAGGTGTCGCTTATCGACCGCTGGCTGTGCGTGGGATCGAGCAATCTCAATATGCGTAGCCTGCTCCACGATCTGGAAGCCGATGTGGTCTTGACCCGCAGCGAATCGATCACCCGCATGGAACAGACTTTCGCCGAGAGCTTCGCCCAATCCACGCAGGTCGGTGAGAATGAGACCTGTGGCACCTGCTGGCAGCAATGCGTGGTGGGATTCGCCCTGATGATGCGCAGGTTCATCTGAGCGATGCGCATCCTGACCTACAATCTCCATAAAGGCTTCTCAACCGGTAATCGCCGGTTCGAACTGGCCCGCATGCGCGACGCCTTACGCGCCAGTGAAGCCGACGTAGTCTTTCTGCAAGAAGTCCAAGGTGCCCATACTGGTCACGGCCAGTCGCGAGCGGATTTCAACAATGAAGCGCAGGCGGAATATCTCGCCGATCAGGTGTGGCAGCATCACGCCTATGGCCGCAATGCGGTCTATGATCTCGGCCATCATGGCAATGCGATCCTGAGTGCTTGGCCGTTGAAACAGGTAAAAAATATTGATCTGACCATTTCCCCGCTCGAGCGGCGGGGCGTCATCCACGCCGTGATTGAGCCTGACGGTTTTCCTACTCCGGTCCATCTGCTGTGTACCCATCTGGATCTCAGTGGTTTCACCCGTGCCCCGCAGATCGCCCGCATTGCGGCGCGTATTGCCGAGCATATCCCAGCGGATGCGCCGGTGATCTTGGCGGGTGACTTCAATGATTGGCGCGGTCAGGTGCATCGGGCTATTCAGGGCCAGCTGGGTCTCAGCGAAGCGCATTCGTCCCTCTACGGCCAGCCTGCGCGTACTTTTCCCAGCTGGCGTCCGTGGTTGCGATTGGATCGCGTGTACGTGCGGCATTTGCGCCCGACGTACGCGCAGCGGTTGGTCGGCGGGCGCTGGGCAGGACTGTCGGATCATTGCGCGCTGATGGTGGATCTTGGCCCAGAGTCCAACCCGGCGAGCGCGTAAATTCACGCGGCGTAGTCGGTGCGCGGCGGCTGCCAGTCGGCAGGCGGTTGCCAGCCGCAGGCGCGCGCATGCGCGATCAACCAGGCCTGTTGATCACTCGCTGCCTGGTGGCCGGTGAGGCGCCGGTAGCACGGTTGCACCGTCGGATCCAGGGAGGCAATAAACGCCTCACTGCTGATACGGGCGAAATGGTCGGCCTCGCCCCAGGGCCACAGCGGCACCCAGTTGGCCTGAAATGAAAAGTGCAGGGTCAAGCGGTCAGCACCGGCCGACACGGAACCGCGATGCAGCGCGTGTGCATCCATCAACAGAATGTCACCGGGCTCCAACGGGAGCTGGACCTCGCCTGGAATAGGTCCCCAGCGATCCGCGGTCATGGCTGCGCGCTCGGCGACGGAGAGGCAACGTCGGTGAGTGCCGGGAACCACGCGAAAGCTCGGATCATGACCCAGAGCGGCATTGAATTGAATGTGGTCATTCGCCAGCGGCTTGAAGGGTAGCATAGAATCATAGGCATCGGCGATATCACGGTGCCAATGCAGATCGTACGCGCAGGCGCGTGGAGCCCAGAGTATCTTCTGACCCCAGGCCCGCGGCTGATCGAGCAGATTGGACAAGGCGCTTTGGATTGCGGGCAAGCCAATGGCATTTAGCAAAACCGGATCATGAAATTCCGGCCGGGTGATCTCGTTGACACCCCACGTGAAATCGGCGTGCCGGGGACTGGTCTGATCGCGGTAGGGATCGATGCGAATACCAGCCGACAATTGCGCTTCCGCGCTGCGCCGCACCCGTTGGGCGGCTGCGTGCAGTTCCAGCCGTATCGCGGCGGGAATAGCTTGGCGGAGGATGAGCACGCCATCACGGCGGAAGGCGTCGATCTGGTTTTGAGCCAACATGGTCGCAGTCTAACGGTCAACTTGGATCCAAGCCAGGGCCACCGACCACGAACGTTCGCAATTCAACCCAGCTTTTCCGCCCATTCGCTGGCTTCAAAACCGACCAAGCCGCCTTTACGGGTCAGGGCGAAGGGGCGTTTGACCAGATTACCATTGCTGTTGAGCAGCTGAAAGGCTTCGGCCGGCGTCATCGTCGGCAACTTGTCCTTGAGCCCTAGCGTGCGGTAGTCCGCACCGGAGCGATTGAATAATTTCCCGATATCGCCACCGAGCGACGTCAGCATGGCCTGCAGCTCACGGGCCGAGGGGGGTTGCTCGCGGATCGGTACCGTCTTGAACGGGATGCGACGGGCATCAAGCCACTTGGTCGCCTTTTTGCAGGTGTCGCACTTGTCATACACATACACGGTAAGCATCGTCGTATCGTAACAGGGGCGAACGTCCTGGCTATGGGGGCGCTGGGCAACATTTTGCCACAAGGCGGAGTTCAGGCGACCCCGCTCCCATAGCCATCGTCAACGTGGATCCATGCGGCCGGGGCGATCAACTGCCCCACCATGCCCACCCTGCATCCGTTGTTCTCCGACCAGGCCATTCTCCAACGCGACGTTCCGGTGCCCGTTTGGGGGCAGGCACAGCCCGGCGCGCCAATCACGGTTGCTCTTGGTGGAGTCGTGGCACGCGGGATCGCCGATGCCGAAGGGCGCTTTTCGGTGACGTTGCCGCCCCTGCCAGCGGGGGGGCCGCATGTCCTGGTGGTGAGCGAAGCCGCCGGCACGGTCACCGTGCGTGATGTCCGCCTGGGCGAGGTCTGGATCTGCTCGGGCCAATCGAACATGGAATGGCCGGTGGATCAGGGTGGCTTTCCGGCGGCTGAAATCGAAGCCGGAGATGAACCGAATCTGCGTTTATTCTTGGTGCCGAAAGTGGTCGCCGCGCAGCCTTTGGTGGTACCCCACTCGCGGTGGACGCCCTGCGATGCCACCACGCGGGCACGATTCTCTGCGGTCGGTTACGCTTTCGGCCGTGATCTGCAGCGCCGCCTGGGGGTGCCGGTTGGATTGATCGCCACGTCGTGGGGCGGCACCGTCGCCGAAGCGTGGACCCCGCGCGCGGACCTGGAGCAGGACGAACGACTGGCCCCAATTGTGCAGCGCTGGGATGCGTGGCCGAAAGCCGAACCCGATTCGCCGGAATATCAGCGCCTGTTGGTGGAGTGGGAACAGTTGGCGGTACATGCCGATCCTGGCAACGCGGGTGAGACCAAAGGCTGGCATCGCGCCGACCTTGCTGCCGGTGACCGCGGCGAGTGGGCGGACATGAATCTGCCCTGCTATTGGGAACAACGCGGCTTGAACATCGATGGTGCGGTGTGGTTCCGGCGTGACGTGGTGATCCCCTCCACTTGGCAGAACAACGATCTGGAACTCAATCTCGGTCCGATCGATGATTATGACACCACCTACGTGAACGGCGAGCGGGTTGGGGGTATCGGGCGTGAAACCCGCGACGCCTATCGTCTGCCACGCACCTATCGTATTCCTGCGGCTCTGGTCCACTCCAGCACGGTGACCATCGCGGTGCGGGTCTTTGATGGCGTCGGCAATGGGGGTATTTGCGGCCAGCCGCATGAATTAACGCTCGCACCAGCTGACGGGAGCGACGACATTATTCGCTTGCATGGCACGTGGTCCTATCGTGTTGAATTGGCGTTGCCGCCCAAGCCCAACGCGCCGGCACTGCCGCCGAGCGCGTTGGATCCGCGTCGGCCCGGCGGATTATTCAATGGCATGATCGCGCCACTGGCGCCTTATGCCGCGCGCGGCGTCATTTGGTATCAGGGAGAATCGAATGCCGATCGGGGCGAGCAATACGTGCCGCTTTTAAGCACCCTGATCACATCCTGGCGGCGCGCCTTCCAGCGCGGCTTGGCTTTTCACATCGTGCAATTGTGCGCTTTCAAACCGCGGGTCGCCCAGCCTGGCCACAGCGAATGGGCAGAACTGCGCGATGCCCAGGCCCAGGTGGCGGACTGTGTCCCTGGCTGTGGGCTGGCAGTGACGATAGATACTGGCGACGCGGCCGACATTCACCCGCGCAATAAGGCCTTGGTCGGACATCGCCTGGCCCGCGTGGCCCTTCGCGCCGATTATGGCTGCACGGATATCATCGCGGAAGGACCCGTATTCGTCGAATTGACGTGTGCTGGGGCTCAAGCGCGGGTGCATTTTCGCGTTGAGGGGTGTTTGACCGCATCCGGTGGCAACCCGGTGCAGGGCTTTGCCATCGCTGGCGCGGATAAACGCTGGTATTCCGCGCAGGCGATCATTGACGGCGACTGCGTCGTGCTCAGCGCTGCTGCAGTCGCTGAGCCGGTCGCGGTGCGCTATGCCTGGGCCGATAATCCTGCGGCGACCCTGATGGATGCGACCGGCTTGCCAGCGCGACCATTTCGTACGGATACGTGGCCGTTGCTCAGCGCCGGCAAACGGTGAACCAGAATAGACGCTTCGCGCGTTACCTCTCGGCGGTCATGGTCTCGACGAAACGGACCGGTTGCCGGCGGCGTCCGCTGCGCAGGACACGCAGGAGAGTAGGGTCGTCTTCAACCAGCAGCGAGCCCGTGCTCGAACCCATGAATATCTTGACCCCGGCCGCACCGGGGAGATTTTCCCAGGTGGCGAGTTGCTCGGCGTTGTCGGCAGTGGCACCCAGGAAAAAAGCGTGGTCGCAGCGCATGCGCCCGCTGGCGCGCTGTAATGTATCTGCCAGCGCCGCCGGCGTATCGGTGTTCGGCTTGGTATTCGGCATTTCGAATACCGTGGTCACGCCGCCTAGGACGGCTCCTAGGGCGCCGTGGGCCAAATCCTCTTTATGTTCCAGCCCCGGCTCGCGCATGTGCACCTGGCTGTCGATCACTCCCGGAAGAATGTTCAGCCCGGTGGCATCGATCCGTTCTTGGGCCACGGCATCGCGCAAGTTACCGAAGGCGACAAATTTTCCGCCGCGGATTGCGAGGTCGACCTGGACGCGAGCGCCAAGGGTGCTCGGACAGCAGACGGTGCCACCGTGGATGATCAGATCGAAGGGCGCGTCAGTCATCGGCAAGCTTCAGAGCGGGTTTGCCCAGCAAGGGTTTCGCCACGGGCGGGGCCTCGGTCCGGTCCGGAGCAGTGGACACATTGGGGCTGGCCGTATGCGAGCCGCGCGAGCGGGGCGCTAAAGCGCTGGCGTCAGGATCGACTTCGGTGGTGGGAATGCCGTGATCATCGAGCGAGAGTGATAGCGAGACCGAATCCCCCAGACCTCCATATGGGCCGGTCTCGTGCTCATCGGGCAGCAGTCGGTTGAGGTTGCGCTGCAGACTGCGGCCGAGATCGCTGACCGATGGATAGCGGCGTGCGGGATCGACCTGCATGCATTTCAAAATGGTCTTGGCGGTGATCTCGCTGGTGTCGGCGGCGAGATTGCGCACGTCCGGGCGCGCCCCGCCGCGATGCTGCGCTGCCTGTTGCGCCGACGCGCCGGTGAACGGCTGGGTGCTGGTCAAAAGCCAATAGCCAACACAGCCCAGACTGTAGATGTCGCTGGCCGCCAGCAGGCGCGGACTTGGCGCGAGCAGTTCTGGCGCTGACCACGCATTCAACTGCAATTCCCCAGGCGTGAACCCAGGGCGCATGGCTTGCAGGGTATTGCCGAAGACCAAGCCATAATCATTCAAGTGGGCGCGGTGGTCGTCGTCGAGAATCACATTTCCAGGGTGGATCAGGCCGTGCAGACCGCGCATGATCTGCAATTCGCCCAAGGCTTTGGTCATCTGGCGCAGGGTCACCAGGGCGCGGGCCTCTAACATCGGACCTTTTATTTGTGCGCGCTGAGCCAGATCGCGCCCAGGAATATAATCCTGGACCAGCACCGCACGACCATCGGCGGCGGCGAAAGCGGCGCGATAGGGGACCAGATAATGCAGTTCGGCATCCAGCCAGGGCTTGAGATCGCGGATGAGCAACTCCACTGCGGCGCCCGGGGCAAGACGGTGCGCATGGATGACCTTGATCGCGACGCGGCGCCCATCTGGTGCGCTGCCTAACCAGGTCACGCCTAGACGACCCTGGCCGAGACACGCGTGGCGTACATAGGGCGAGGTCAGCAGCAGATCATCGTCGCACAGCAATTCGGCCAGGACCTTTGTTTCTGGCTCGTGCATGCATTCCAGGTCTTCGCGGACCTCGGTGGGCGTGCCCGCTTCGTTTAATTTATCGCGCAGACTGCCAGAACGGTCGCGGGCAATCAGCTGCCTCCGCAACGCGACCTGGAGCAGAGATTCGACGATCGGGGGGGTGCTCATACGGTCATTCCGTTGATCGCATTGACTTGAACATTGACATGATCGTCAGCGTCAGCGTCAGCAGGGCGCATCCAGCGCAGGCACGACGCCAGGGGGCCTTTGCCGCTCGCGCCGACCTGGGCGGCGGCGATGGCTTCGTTATCGTGCAGGCGTTGGGCGAGTTCGACCCGATAGGCGAAAAGCTCAGGGAGAGTCGGATATTCCGGGGGCACCACGATAGGGGCACCATAGACCACGCTCACCCGGGCGCCAGGAAGGGGCAGACGAAAACGATCCCACGCGCCCTTGAAGGACACATCCAGCGAGGCCCGTGCCGCGACCGGAATGAGCGGGGCGCCGCTGCGCCGCGCGACTTCGAATGGTCCCGGTTTGACTTCTTTGTACGGACCGCGTGGACCATCGACGGTGATGGCGCCGTCCCAGCCAGAGCTGATGGCTTGGATCAGTTCCCGCGCTGCTTTCAAGCCACCGCGCGAGGACGAGCCGCGGATCGCGCGTAGCCCTAAGCGGCTGATATAATCCGCCATAATGGTGCCATCGCGTGACAGGCTGGTCAAACAGGCGATGCGTTGCAGACGGCTGCGACCGATGCCAAGCACGAGATGCTGATGCCACAAGCAGAAGATCACCGAACCAGTCGGACTGGCCGCACGAGCCGCATCCACGTGGTGGATACCCTCGCGATGAAAGCGCAGCGTCGCCATCAAGCCTTGCCCGACGGCGTACACTAGTCCTGGTGGGGGGCGTAGGCGCTTGCGGTTGAACACCTCGGGATTCCACTCCCTCTTTCCTCTCTGCGCAAGCCTCGGACCCACATTTTTAGGAATCCGCATGCCTGATCTGCTCGCCGCTCCTTTTCCCGGTTACGCTCTGCTCGACAGCGGCGATGGGCGTAAATTGGAGGAAATCGCCGGCATTATCGTCGATCGGGCGAGCCCGGCACCGATCTGGCGCCCGCGTTTGGATGCTGCGCAGTGGCAGCGCGCCGTCGGCCGCGTCGAACGGCGATCGGACGGTGGCGGCAATTGGCAGTGGCAGAGCGGCGATCCTGGCGAGGTCGTGCTGCCCTACAACATCGGCAGTCGCACGCTGCGCCTGCACCTGCGCTTCACCAGTTTCGGTCATTGCGGAATATTTCCCGAGCAAGAACCGGTGTGGCGCTTGTTGCATGCCGCGGTCGCGGCGCGGGGACCGTGCAAGGGCCTCAATCTTTTCGGCTATACCGGCGCTGCGTCGTTGGCGATGGCTGCGGCCGGGGCGGAAGTATTTCATGTCGATAGCGCGAAAGGCGTGCTGTCGTGGGGTCGCAGCAGCGCTGACGCCAGCGAACTGGGATCAGGTTCTGTGCGTTGGATTCATGAAGACTGCTTGGCGTTTCTCGACCATTCGGCGCGCAAGGGTTTCCGCTACGACGTGATCTGCGCCGATCCGCCCGCCTGGGGCCATGGCCGCACGAAAGATCAGACCTGGCAGATCGATCAGGATGCGCAGCGCCTGACCGATCGTCTGGCCGCAGTATTGGCCCCAAACGGTGTGCTGATCCTGAGTGCGCATGCGCCGGGAGTTCAAGCCGCAGCGGTGGTGAATCTGCTCGGCGCCGCCGGTTTGCAGGTCGGTGGGTCTGGCGATCTGCTGCAGGGCCATCGCGACGACAGCCGCCTTTTTCCCGCTGGGGTCTTCGCCGCTGTCGGTCCGGATGCCACGGCCCTGGTAGACGCTTGCGCTATGGTGCGACCTTTCTAGGTTCTGCATCCCACACCTGAGCCCGGGTGGCGGAATTGGCAGACGCGCTAGATTCAGGTTCTAGTGCCAGCAATGGCGTGAAGGTTCGAGTCCTTTCCCGGGCACCAAAAATGACACCCCGGCCAGCAATGGCCGGGGTGATTTTATTTTAGCTGTAATTTCGGCTGAAGGGGGCAAGCGCGGGTTACTCCGCGCCGTTGCTCCGCCGTCGTGCAAGTCACGATAGCCAATCCCATCAGATCCTGCATAATGCAGTAATATCTGGCATTTTGTGACGATTGATCAAAGTATGCAATGGTCATGATGGCAGCTGTGCCTATCACCGCTGACGCTTTGGATCAGGTAGGCTCCCGGCTGGGACCTTACCGCTTGTTGGAGCGGATTGGCCGAGGCGCCATGGGATCGGTGTTTCGGGCCAAGGCCGAGAACGCGGACCACGAAGTGGCCCTGAAGTTGATCTACGCCCCAGATGATCAACGGCGGCACTTTGAATCGGTGGTGAATGAGGCGATGGCATCGTCAGCGGTGCGGCATCCACATGTGGTCGCCAGCCTCAGTTACGGCGCCGATGGCGATCATCTCTACATCATCATGGAATTGGTGGCGCGGGGCGACACTAACAGTTTGGTCCAAAAACAGGGACGCTTGGATCCTGCAATGGCCCTCGAGTTCGCTAGCCAATGCGCTCTGGGCCTTGAGGCGATCCATGCTGCCGGTTTCATCCACCGCGACCTGAAGCCCTCCAACATCATGTTAGACGGCGAGGGTCGAGCCCGGATCGGTGACCTGGGCTTGGGTTTTCCGCTCGCGGTGGCTGAACAGTCACAAGGTATTGTGGGGACCCCCGCGTACATGTCGCCCGAACAGGCGCGTGGAGAAAAGCTGGACGCGCGCACCGACATTTTCTCGTTGGGTGCAACCCTCTATTTCTGGCTCACGGGGCATGCTCCTTTCCATGGACGCACCACCGCGGAGACGTTGCGTCTGGCCACGGTCGGGATGGTGGCGGATGTGCGCATCCTTCGTCCGGAATTATCACCTCAGCTTGCCGCCCTGCTGCACACCGCTATGGCGCCGCAGAAGCATCTGCGCTATGCGGATGCCAGGGCGTTTGGGCATGCGGTCAGCCTCATCCAAGAAGGCGCTACCAATCCGACTGAGATCGGCATTCAATCGACGCGGATGCCCGATTCCGATGCGCGAACCGAACTACTCCAGGCGCCCGCTGCAATAAGCCCTACCTCGGCAGCAACGCGATCGCGGTCGCAACCATGGCACATCCCCGCCGCGGTTACCGCAGGTGCGCTGGTCATGGCACTGTCGGGCACCTTGCTAGGTTGGAGCGGAAAAGCTCGCGACGAGGTCGTGCAGGCAGAAGCAGAACGCGTAGCCCAGGGAAAAGATTACCAGGCGTATTCGGTGTCGTGGGTGGCCGATGATCACCTCGCTTTCGTCGAGCGTGGCGACGTGCGTTATGCGAGATCCGGCTCGGAAATCATTTTGTCCGAAGGGGCCGCGCTGGTTGCCTCGGACGGGTCCTTCCTGCTGGAACCCCTGGTAACATCGGGTTCCTTCAGTGTCGAAGTGATCTTTCGCACGGACGATATTTCCCAGAGCGGACCCGCGCGCATTCTCGCTTGTGGATTAAATCATAAATTGGCCAACCTCACGATCGGCCAATCCGGGAGCCGGATTGAGGTGCGCTGCCGGACCACCATGACCAACACCGACGGCACCCGACCTTCGGTTGCCTCGCAGGAGGGGACCCTTACTCCCGGTTGGCATCATCTTGCGTTTATTCGTAATGAAGAATTGCATCAACTGTGGTTGGACGGTGTCCTTGTCGCTACCGAGACCGTACCGGGGACGTTAGCGGCCTGGGATGCCACTCTCCCGATCGGCATTGGTGACGAGCCTCGCGGTGGATTTCCGTGGCATGGTGCCATCCGCAAATTGACTTTCTTCACGCGTGCTTTGACCGATGGCGAGATGGCTCAGCGCTACGCACAGTGGACAGAGGAGGAGTAGACATGGCTGCTCACAATCAAAGCGAGGGCTTGTTGCACTTGGCGGTCAAGCGTGGCCTGGTGGATCCAAAAACCGCAGCGGCGCTGTTGCCACTGCGGGATGGCCGATCGATGGCAGTGGTCCTGGTGGAAAAGGCAGGGCTGACTCCCGAAGTCGTTCGCCAGCTACGCGATGAGCAGAAACGCAATTCGATTCCGGGCCGCATTGGGCCCTACCGTTTGACCGAACACCTTGGCAATGGCGGCATGTCCATCGTCTATAAAGGCATTGATCCGCAGACCCGGCAGACCGTTGCGGTCAAGTTGCTGTCGCCCAAGGTGGCCGCATATGGCCTGTCTATCCCGCGCTTTCAGCGGGAGGTGCGCAGCGCGAATGAAATTGACCACCCCAACGTGATTAAGTGTCTTGATCACGGTGAGATTAACGGTCGCCCGTATCAGATCCTTGAATATATGGCAGGTGGGGATGTGGCCACCCGGCTCCAGTCAGTGGGTCGCCTATCCAGTCATGAGGCAATAACCATTGTGCGCGATTGCGCGCTGGGGTTGGCCGCGATCCATGCCGCTGGAATGGTGCATAGGGACGTGAAGCCCGCCAATATTTTCCTCGATGCGCATGGATCAGCTAAGGTCGCGGACCTTGGGTTGGCCCGGCATGTGGAACCAGAAGACCAGCTGACGCTCCCGGGCCACTGCGTGGGGACTCCCTGGTATATGTCACCGGAGCAAGCCCGCGGTTGCGAGGAGCTGGATGGCCGCGCCGATCTCTTCAGTTTAGGCGCCACGCTGTACCACTTGCTGTCGGGGCAGCCACCATTCCGCGGTGCGACACCGCGGGCAGTGATCACCGCCGTGCTGACGCAAGAACCTCCTGCGATTTCTCTGCTGTGCCCTGACCTGGCTCCTGAATTGGTGAAGACCATCCAACGCTGCTTAGCCAAGGACAGGCAGCGGCGCTTTGCACACGCCAATGAAATAGCGCAGGTGCTCGAAAAAATCCACTCACCCTCGGCAGGGAGTGCAGTCGGCACCGTAACTCCCCTGCCACGCTGGTCAGCGGTAGCGTGGTTGACCCGCAGGTGGAGCCGGGTTCGAGGTCTGTTTTCAGCACGAAAACAGCAACATGTTTGAACGCCATCATGGATAAGATGATGGACCATCTCATGTTCGGCCTGGATGCACTGTGGGAGCCGTTCCAGCGTCTCCAGATGCTGCATGGGCCGTGGGCATGGGTCCTGCTTTTCCTTCCGGTTCTGCTTCTGGATGTACCGCGGTCGGCACTCGCGTCCCTGGTAGTGATCGCCCACCGCTTCGGGGGATGGCCGCATCGTGAGCTGGGTCGCAAACAGCAATTCCTGTCATCACGGCCCGGGGTCAGCATCATCATTGCCGCGTACAACGAGGCGAATTCCATCGAGCAGACCGTGCAATCGGTGTGCGAACTGCGATACAATCTGCCGAACCTGCAAATAATCGTCGTCGATGACCACAGCACCGATGGCACCTACGACCGGGTCACATCCTTCGCGGAGAAGGGCGAAATAATCCTTCTGCGCAACTCCGCTGCTTCGGGTCGGGGCGGGAAACCGGCTGCAGTTAATCTTGGCCTAGGATTCGCGACCGGGGATTTCCTTCTCGTAATTGATGCCGATTCCTCATTCGATCGCAATTTGTTGCTGCACATGATCGGCCCATTTTATGATCAGCGGGTCGGCGCCGTGGCGGGGAATATAAAGGTCAGAAATCCCCGGCAGTCGATATTGACGGCCGCGCAAGCGATCGAATATTTGGTGGTCATAGGCCTGAATAAACGGTGGCTCAACGTATGGGGAATGAATTACATAGCCAGCGGCGCCTGTGGCGCCTTCCGCCGCACTGCCCTCGCCCCCTTCATGAGTTGTGATGTGGAAACCGCCGAAGATCTCGACAACTCATTAAAAGTACGGCGGGCAGGCTGGATTTTGCGTTTTGCTCCGGATGCGGTATGTATGACCGACGTGCCCGATCGGCTTTCGGGCCTAGCTCGCCAGCGTATCCGTTGGGATCGCGATCTGGTTCGTGTCGCCATGCGCAAGCATAGCCGCGCCTTGAATCCCCGGCATGTCGGCTGGCGACTGGCGCTGGAACTGTGGTACCAATTGCTGGCCGCGGTGGCATTCAACTATCTGTATCTGGCCTACCTCATATTCCTCTGCTTTTACGATCCCTATTTAATTCCGCTGGTCATTGCTTTTTCCTGGGTCCTCGGCCTCGTTCTCATTGCCATCCCTTTCCTGGTATCGGCCAGTCTCGGTGAACGCCGGCGCGAGGAGCTGGGCTATGCCTGGGGCCTGCTGATCTATCCTGTCTACAGCGAGGTTGTGCTGCGCTGGCTGAGAACATGGGCTAACACCATGGAATTGCTCAAGGTCGGACAGGAAGACTCGTATCTCCCGCAGAGCGCTTGGCGCAACTCCCCCCGTTGGTAACAGGAACGCATCATGTCCTTTAAGTGTCGTATACTTCTCATCTGTGATGATGACCTCCTGGGTCATGAAGTGCGAGCAGCCCTCGGTGAAAAAATTGACGTGGCGATGATCCCGGCGACAGGAAAGTCCAAAGTCTTTACGCTGAGTTATCAGGAAATGGTATTGCACGGGGTCTGGGAGATGCCGGTGCGGGGAGCTCAATTCGATCTAGCCATTGTTTCGTTGGTCGGAGGAACCGTGGCCGGAATGCTGCGGACCAACCCATTGTCCCCTGAAACCATTCCATCGGCCCTCTATCTGGTCGACCCAGAAATGCCGAGCGAAGAAGCCTGGGCTCCGCGACGCGGTTGCCGCGACGTCATCCTGCATCGGCCCATCGAGGCTCACGCCCTACGGGCACGGGTGATCGACCTCGTCCGGGCCGTGGTCACGCGGCGGAATCCACCAGAAGAATCCCGTATTCTCGCCTTTTTGGGTGCTTGCAAGAAGAGCCAATCGCGTCGATTCGATCCCATCCGCACGACGATGGATGGGGACCGCGCCTATCCCGAGGTGACGCGCTTTTTCGGCGTCGACTGCTCGCCTGAGCCCTTTCTTGAAGATCTCTGGGAGAAAGGCTTGTTGAGCCGAAAAATAATCGATCGCGGCCGTCGTTGTGGCACTTGCGCAAGCCCACACCTACAATTTTCGGAAGTCTGCCCAGCGTGTAAATCGGCGGACTACGCACGAGTCCAGGTGATCCACCACTTTTCCTGCGGTCATATCGACGCCAGCACCCGATTTAGCCATGGAGAGGAATTGATCTGTCCTAAATGCAATAAGATCCTACGCCAGATCGGCCGGGATTACGAGAGGCCGATGGAGTGCCTGCACTGCGCGGCGTGCGGAATACTCTCGCCGGATCCAGCGATCCAGGTTATCTGTCGATCTTGCCAACGCCTGAGTACACCGGACAAGACCGTGGAGTCGCTATCCTATTCCTATGAAATGACGGCGCTTGCAGATGAAGCTGTGACAGCAGGAAGCCTGACCGCGCAGACCCTGGAAAGTGTTTTCAATCGCCGTTCCGGGGTGTGTACGAAAACCCTCCTCACTTTCGAATTGGACCGCGAATTGGCGCGGAATAAACGGTATCAATCGAACGCCGCCTTGCTCTTGGTGCGGATCGATGGCTTGCCGCTCCTGCGCATCCAGGACCCCGGCCATTTCACCGATCATCTCGAACGGTGTTGTGCAGCCATTACTCGTCATGTTCGCGATCTTGATCTGCTTAGTATATGGGGAGAGGATACCCTGGCGATCGTGCTGCCCGAGACCCTGGAAGCGGGTGCGCAGACGGTGGCGGAGCGTATTCGGATGGGCATCAGCGCCATCTCCCCGGCGCAGTCTTCGTTGCGCGCGCTGATCAGCATTGTGATGACGGATCCCGGGTATGGTTCGAGCCGGGATATGGTCGAGGCATGCATAGAGCTCTGGGGCAACAGTGCCGAAGGAGAAACCGTGGAGTTGCCGCACAGCGGTGGCGTACCGTCTGGGGTGTGGTCCAGGAGCAACAGTGCCGAAGGAGAAACCGTGGAGTTGCCGCTGGCTGCGGGCCCGCTTCCAGAAGCGGTGAGTGGCAGTGATTCGCAGATGCCGGTGGTGGTTTTGGACGATGACACGCAAACCATGTCCGGCCCCGGCTCGGCTCCGCGATGAATCGCGGGAGCACGATCTGGTGGAGCAGCTTGTTGGCGGGACTGCTGGTCTTTGCCTGTGCCTGCGCTGTTCGTGACGGAGCAGCATTACGTGACGATCTGCACGATGACCAGCGGCGGATGATGTGGACCGAGGCGCAGGCACCGGTGTTTTCTGCTACTGAAATGCTCAGCGTCTATCTCCCGCGCAGCGATGTGGCCGTCAGACGTTTTACCTTGACCGTCGATGGAGCCCGACCATTGACCGGGGATCTTTCCACTGCCGATCTTTGCTCGGGTGAGCGAGCTGTTTTTTTTCACCTCGCCGCTGGCGGCGAGGAGAGCGCATGGTGGTATTTCTCCCCTCACGATGCGGTGTTCGTTCAGGTCACAGCGGATTTCACCATCGTTCGCCTAATGGATGGGAAGAAGCGGGTGGGAGTCCTGTATCAGTTCCGCTTGGATGGTGACGACATCACGGCTGCGTCCTCATTTCGCCTGGAAGAGCCGTCGCTACGGGAAGCGGTCGTCACCAGTGATCAGTCAGCCATCGTGGTTTTGACCGCGGGAAACCAGTCCGAGATGGTCGCGTGGACTCTGAAGGGGACGCGCCTGCGATCGATAGATCTGCCGGCAGATAGCGCGCCTGCCGGACTTTTCGCCTTGCCGAACGGCACCGTCGCCTGTGCCGTCGGGAAAGAGGGTGAACGCCGGCTTATTGAAATTGATGTAGGCGCTGGGCAATTCAACGAATGGACCGCAGAGCAAGGGAACGCAGCGGTTTCCCCTTTCATCCTGGCCAGTGCCGGGCTTGATAATCCGGTCGTCCTGCAGCTACCCGAGCATATTGATCAGGCAACGCTGCTCGCCTTGGTGGCGGCCCGTAATCCTGCCATCAATCGCCGCCGCGCCTTGCTGGTCGCGGCCTTGGCTGAAGAAGGTTCGCTGACCGTACGGCCCCTACCCACCCTACAACTGGGCGCGGATTACACGCTGGCGGAGGGGATATTCCTGGATCCGTTGCAAGCCGCTGGCGATGTCCTCAGCGAAGGTTTGGTTCGCGGCCTGATCGGTCTGGTTCGCCCGATTTTCGATCGCTCGCGTCGGGTGGCTGCAGCGGAAGCAGGTTCCATCCGTGCGACTATCGCCGGCGATTTGCTAGCAGAAGAGATCTCGCACCAGACCGCGGAGGCGAGCCGGGAATGGGTGCAGTTTCATCATCTTTCCCAACGCCTGGCTATTCATGAAGAGATGGTCGCCCTGGCTGAGGCGCAATATACTCGTCATAAACGCCGTGTGGCCGAAGGGCTTGCCAGCGTTGCTGAGGGACTCCAGTGGCAGGCAGAGCGCGAAGCAGCAGTGGCGGCTGTCGCCGCCGACCAGCGGACCGAGGCCGCCCTCGTGGCTCGGCTTCGGCGACGTTGCGGGCTCCCGGTTTCAACCAACTTTCACCTCCAGCGCCACGAACGTCTGACTGCAGCGCTCGCGAGTGCACTGCCGAGCGCACAGGCAGCCGAACAGGTCGGATTGATGAACCGTTCCCGTTTTCTGGCTGCGCAGGCATTGACCGAAGAAGCCTTTTTTCAACATGCGGCAACTCGTGGCCGGCCGACCGCGGCGATCGGAGCACGCTATGGCCACGTCCGTCAAGACGATGGCGCCGCCGTCACGGATTATATAAGCACCTTCATCCAGGCGGAAATCCCACTCAGTCGCGCTTCACGCCGATTGGATGACCGGCGCGCGGCAGCACTGGTGGAGGCGCAACGCGCGGCGACCGCTGATGCGGCTGCCGAGGTCCGTGAACGCGTAAATACGGCGTGGCTGCGCGCCAGCGCGGCCCGTGAGCGCCATGCGGCGGCTGTGGCTGAGGTTGCGTGGCGGGCTGAATCGGCACGGGTAGCTGGGATTTGGTCGGATACCGGTGGCCCCCATCTTGGTCAGGCGATCGATGCTGCCGCGCTTGCCGCATCCCGGAAGGATCTGCTGCTTGCCCAACAACGCTTGGCGGATCGCAGCGCCGAGGTTTTTTTGACGACTATTGATATGCAGGAGGAAATGGGTGCGGGACGCGAGCAGTATCTGCGCGTTCTGCGCGAGACTTCTGCGAAAAGATCACAGGGCAGGGAAATTGCCACGTGGCTGTGGGATGGCGCGTTGGTGCAGGAGGATCCGCAGGTGGTATTACAGACACTGCGCGCTGCGGCGTGTACCCGGCTCTATTTGGCTATCGGAGGTTCGGGTGAGTTGCTTGCCGATGAGTCGCGGCGTTCGGCGCTCCTCGCGTTTATCTCCAGCGCGCAAACAGCTGGGGTGGAAGTATTCGCTCTGCTTGGGGAGCCCGACTGGCTCACTGGTGCGGCTACTCCGGCTCTTGCCTTTGCGCGGTTGTCTGCTTTCAACAATCGCGCCCATCCGTCTGGTCCAGGATTCTCGGGAATAAAGTTCGATCTCGAACCGCACGCTTTGGCGGAGTGGGAAGATCCACAGCAGCGACCGCTGCTCATTGAGCGGTGGTTCGACATCCTTGACTCCTCGCGGGATGCGTTTCCCACCTTACCGGTGTGGGTCGATGTGCATCCGGACTGCATTGCCACCCCCGGTTTGGCAAGCCGTGTCGCTGGGGCGACCATCATGGTCTATATTGCCGATCGTGAGCGCAGTATTGAGCGCGCTCGGTTGGCGGCAGCATCATGGCCGAAACCATTCGAAATCGGCATTGAACTTCGAGCGCAATCTCCACCAGCCGAAAAGGCGTTGGGGTCGCTCACCGAGCTCTGTGCAGCGTTCGCGGCTGCATTTTCCGAGCGCATTGATTTCACCGGTGTGGCCGTCCATGACTTTACTGGTCTTTCCCCCGCGCAAGGCGCAAAACTGCCATGAAAATGAACTTTTCCCCCCCCGGACGGCAACAGGAAGCAGTCAGTCCTGAGCAGGTCGAGGTGCTGCTCGCCGTGCCGCCCCGCAATCCAGCAGTGCGGATAACCGTGGTCGTCCTGGTTGTGCTAACCCTCTTGATCGCCGTGGTGTGGTGGTGGCGTTCATTACGGGTGTATACTTACGGCGTTATCACCACCGGTATGGAGGCTTTCCACGCCCCGGTCAGATCGCGTATTCTCAGCGTCTATGTCGAGCCGGGCGACCGCATCAAAGCCGATCAGGCCCTCTATTTATTGGTTTCTGAAGACGCCGCCGCGGAAATGAAGGAGAGTCAAGAGTTGCTGGCACAAGAGAGCCGAAAGCTGGAGGTTGCTCTTGCTCAGGAGCAGTCACTCTTTGAAGATCCCATTCAAGAATTACGTGATCTCGACGCAGCCAACCTGCGCATAAAGTTCTTGGAAGCGGATGCAGCCCGGCAGGCGCTCCGGCGGCAGAGCGAGGCCATACAGCTTGAGGCCGAGGCATCGGCTGCGGAAAACCTCGCGCAACACCTGCAAGGCGTCGCTGAGCAGCGTCGCAGCCAGCTCGAGCGGATCATGCGCTTGGCAGAGGCCGATGCCGCCACCCCCGATCAGGTACGTCTGGCCGAAGAAGCGGCAAACGAAGTAACGTATCAAGGGGAAGCTGCGCAGGACACGGTCAATCGTCTCCAGGCTGCGGCCAAGCGGGCTGCGGTCCTCAGCGAAGCAGAGGAGGCTTCCTTGGAAAACGATCGATCCCTCGCCCAGGGGTACCTCGACGAATTACAGTTGACGTATGCCGATGCCAGAGGCCTGCGCGTGAAGGAACGCACCCGAGGGATTGAGAATATACGTTCCCGCATCACCAGTCTGGAATCGCGCACTGCCCATTTACGGACATTGGCCGGACCCACTGAGATACGTTCTCTGGCCGATGGTGTGGTGACCGAGGTTCTGGCTAGTGAAGGCTCCAATATCCCAAAAGATGGCATGATTCTTACCGTCGCCGGCACCGGAAAGGTGTGGATCAATGCGTTTGTCGCTCCCGAACGGGCGACCGAAGTCGTGGTCGGGGACGACGTGATGGTGTATCCGACAACGGGATCTAAGCCGTTGCGTGGCAAGGTGACCGCCAGTGGGGGCATCCAATATAAAGTGCACGCATCCTTGAGTACGCGCATTACCGATATCAGTGCGGTCTATGTCCGCATTGATTTGGATGAGGTCGATCCCGAGCTCATACCTGGCAACGTTGCGCGCGTGGTGATCAAATAAAAGGAGTTCGTGCCTGTGTAGCTCCCGCGAAAGCCCGGAGATGGTTTTCTGATGACTGGCGTGATCGATCAAGCTCACCGTGGCCATCGAAATTGATCAAACTACCGCGGACCGCTGGGGTGCAGGCCCATCGATTCATTGACTCCATTGACTCCATTGACTCCATTGACATGGGGCAGGAAATACTGCTAAGCATTGCCCACCTGGGTTTGCGCGGATGATCGGGATATATTCGACCGGTTAAACACCTACAGGTCTCGTGAATACCCCCACCAATTCACAGGCGCCGCTTGATTGCCTTCCGCTCACGCGGGCACGGTGACTTAGCCGTAATTGACATCCCAGGGCACCAGATGGCGGCAAGCTGCACATTTTATCGGTCGGAGAGCCTTGCAGGATGGCGTTTTTGCGCTGGTCGGTCAGAGTCCCGCTTGCGCCATACGCTCTGCTGGCATTGTCGCCAACACACGGCATCAGCTTGGTAGTCCAAGAGGTTGAGCCCGCCGCCGCTGATGTCGCCATCGCCATCGCCATCGCCATCGCCATCCAAGCCAATCGCTACTCGGTGGTGGTCAACCAGGGCGAAACTCCCGCCGTGATCACCGCCGCTCCTGGGACCGCCATCCGGCGCTGGCTGCACGGCAGCGCCACCGTGCCCGTCCTCGACGCGGCTATTGCGGAACTTCGTTAGGCACCTGGGGAGATTTCCGGCGGGATCTCGGCGGCGGGGGTCAAGAGACCCCCGCCTTGCAGTTCCCGGAATTCTATCCATCGTCGCCACCCACCCGGATAACGGGGCCGTAGCTCAATGGTTAGAGCGTGGGTCTCATAAACCCTTGGTTCTGGGTTCAAGTCCCAGCGGCCCCACTTTTGTCCATCCCTGCTTTCATCACCCCTTCTAGCGACGCTGTGCTCAGAGGGATGAGCCGGCGACTGGCCGGGCGCGAGTACTTCCCCCTTCGCAGGGCTTGCGTTGGCGGCGCTTGCCATAGGCTGTCCGACCCTTTCCGCGCCCCTGTCCATGTCTGTCCCTCCTCCTTCCGGCCTGCGTATCGTCAGCGGCAACGGCAATCGTCCGTTAGCTTCGGCGGTGGCGTCGCGGCTGGGGACCACCTTGGGCGAGATGACCTGCGCGCGGTTTCCGGACGGCGAAGTCAAGGTGCAGGTGCATGAGGACATGCGCGGTTCTGACGTGTTTGTGGTGCAATCGACGACGACCAATGATTTTCTGATGGAATTATTGGTGATCGCCGACGCCCTGCGGCGCGCCTCGGCGGCGCGCATCACCGCGGTGGTGCCGTACTTCGGTTACGCCCGCCAGGATCGCAAACATGAAGGTCGGGTACCGATCACCGCCAAGCTGGTGGCCAACATCATGGTCACTGCTGGCATTCAGCGTTTGCTGACGGTCGATCTGCATGCGCAGCAGATTCAGGGTTTCTTCGATGTGCCGGTGGACCATCTCACCGCCCTGCCGGTGCAGATCGCCTATCTCAAGGGCTTAAATCTGGAAAACCCGGTCGTGCTGTCGCCGGATGCTGGGTCGATCAAATTAGCGGATCGCGTTGCCCGCGCCTTAGGCGCACGCATTGCGATCATCGACAAGCGTCGCATTGGCGACAGTAAGACCGAAGTGGCCAATATCATCGGCGACATTGGCCACAGTGATGTGGTCATTGTCGATGACATGATCACTACCGCCGGTTCGATGACCAATGCGATCCGGGTCGCCCGCGACCATGGCGGCCGTCGGGTATTTCCGGTGGTCACCCATGGTGTGCTCTGCGGCGAGGCCTTTGACCGCCTGTCCAGCGTGCACCTCGATACGTTGGCCATCACCGACACCATTCCCTTAAAGCGACGCTACGCCGAGCTGCCCATCACCGTCCTATCCCTGGACGCGTTGCTCGGCGATGCGATCGCCCGAATTCACACGAACCAATCGGTCAGCGCCCTGTTTCGCTGAGCCACCCAGGAGTTGTTCCCATGAGCGCCATCCAGACCTTCCAGGCCTCCCCCCGTACCGCCCGCGGCTCCAAAGCCGTGAGCCATTTGCGCAAGTCCGGCCACGTGCCGGTCAACGTCAGCCGCAAGGGCGGCGAAAGCACCTTGCTGCAGATGGACAACCGCTCGGCCGAGCTGTTTGACATGCGCGTCAGTCACCTCGCGACCATGGCGGTGGACGGCAAAGAGATCACCGTCTTGCGCGGCGCCGTCGATCGCAACGTGCTCAATGATCGCGTCACCCATATCGACCTCATCCAGGTCGATGGCGAGACCGAGGTGAAAGTCCAGGTCGCCCTGGTGCCGATCACCCTCGGCTGCCCTGGCGTCAAGGCTGGCGGCATCGTCGAACAGGCTGCGCGCAGCGTGATGGTGCAGTGCAAGGCGTCGGCGATCCCTGATCAGATCTCCGTCGACCTCAGCGGCGTCGGCCTGATGGAAACCGTGTACGCCGATCGCCTGGTCGCCCCGGCTGGCGTCAAGATCCTGGCCAAGCCCCGCCACGTCGTCCTGTCGATCTCGGTGCCGCGTGGCATGAGCACCGCCAAGACCGAAGTTGAGGGCGCCACCGCGACGGCGACCGCCACCGCCACCCCGGCTGCGGGTGCGACCCCGGCTGCGGGTGCCGCGGCTCCGGCGAAGGACGCCAAGAAGAAGTAAGCCAACTTTTTCAAAGCGGTCTGCTGAGGGTCGCCGAGAAGCAGGCACAAAACAACAGCCACCGGGAACCCCGGTGGCTGTTGTCGTAGTCAAGGTCGACGATCCGGATTATTTTTCGGTTGGTACCGGCTCGGTTGGCGGGACGTATTCAATCGCGGTCTCGGCTAGGGCGACGATAGCTTGGCTCATCGCACCCGCCGTGCCCAGGGTATCAGCATCAGAGGTACTCGCGAATCTGAGGTACAGGCTGCGCGGGATACCGGGGTAGGCGCTATCGAGATGAACCCAGGCGCCATCGATCCAGGCGCTGTTCCAGGCATGGCCGACCCAGCCGCCGAAATCCCCGGCATAAACCACGCCAACCTCCGTGCGGGCTGGAATACCGGCGATACGCAGCGCGGCGGTCAACAAGTTGGCGTGTTCGGTGCAGTCACCCGTGCGTTCACGAAAGGCCTCCAGGGCTGAGCCATCGGCCATGGTCAGGTTCTTGGTGACCAGATGCGTGCGCACGCGCAGGCGCAGGATCTCGGCTAACTGCGCGGGCGGGAAATCCCCAGCCGCGGCTACCCAGGCCCGTAAATCCGGGTCATCCAATTCAAATTGCGGCCCCGCCTGCAAAAAAACCTGCGGATCAGCCGGCGCGTCTTCCACGCCGACGCTGCGCACGGTGATCAATTCACCATCCCGGGTCTGAAAGGCGTCATCGGGAATGCTGGCGGCGGCGGCGCCGAGGCGGAATTGATTCTGCGCGCCACGGCGCGGGGCTGGTCCCGCGGCTTTGGCCAGGCCGGTGGGTTGGATTTCGGCCCCGGTCAGCGCCGTCGGCCCGTCGGCGCGGGCGAGAATGAGATTAAGAAATCCAAGATTGATCTCCATCTTGACCAGATCGCCCTGGGCATCGATCAGGGTGCGAAATGGCGGCAGGGCCATGGTCTTCATCAGCACGAGACGGTTGCCGTCGGGTTTGATTTCGACCAGGGTGGCGGTGCTGGGCATGATCGCCAATTTTCCCGACATCAGCACCGGGGTGCTGGAGGCGACCTCGTCGCCGGGTTTGGTCAGGGCGCCGCCCAGCAATAATTCCTGCGCTGCCTGGATGCCCAGCAGGGGGGCGCCGTCGGGAATAGGAACGCGTTGTTCGTCGGTACGACCGAGGCGGCTGATCACGGCGATTAATTCCTGACCTTCGACCCGGCCTAGCGCAGACGTGACGCTGCCATTTTGATCCTGGTCGATACGAAAGGTCTGTACGGCGCCAGTGGCGTCCTCGACGAATTCCTGGGTCTCGCTCATTTCGATGCGCGCGGTTTCCGTGCCCAGCATGCGCGCGAGCAGGATCCGTGTCGCCGCGACGGTGCGCCGAGTACCGTCGTCGCGGACATACAACGCGACGCTCATCGACGCCGCTTTTTGATCAGCGATGGTGCCGATGTACCACAACTCGCGTTCGAGATGCTCTTCGACGGCGAGCAGCGGCAGGGCCATGACCAACAGGCCGAGAACAAGCACGCGAGTCAGACCAGGCTGGCGCCGAGGCGTTTGAAATGAGCGTCTGAAATGGGCGGATGGAGCGGGGATCATTCCTCCAGCATGCCGGGCAGCGCCCGCGAGGCAAAGGCGCAGACGGCAGGCTTACGGACCGAAGCAGCAGGTCAGGCGGCGGGAGCCGCCCACACGCAGCGGCGTTCGCCACTGCTGGGCCGGCCATCGCGGAGGGCGTCCATAGCCTGATTGGCGAGCAGATCAACGCGCTCGTTGCCGCGATCCCCGGCGTGGCCTTTGACCCAGCGCCAATTCACCGCCTGCGCCGCATTCAACGCATCAAGCAATTCCCACAGGTCGCGATTCAGCACCGGGCCTTTGCTGGCGGTACGCCAGCCGCGGGCCTTCCAGCCGGGCAGCCATTCCGAAATGCCCTTGATCACATATTGACTATCCGAATGCAGGGTGACCCGCATGCCGGGCTGTTTGAGGGCGCGCAGGGCTTCGATGGCGGCCAGCAATTCCATGCGATTATTGGTGGTGTCGCGTTCGGCGCCCCAGCGCTCCAGGGCGGTCCCAGTGATATTATTGATAAGGATTGCGCCCCAGCCGCCAATACCGCCGGGGTTGCCGCGGCAGCCACCGTCAGTGAATGCAGTCACTGAAATAATGCTCATGCGTCACCGGTCACGGCTGGGCGCGCGGTGGATTTTTTGTCCGACTTGGGGGCCTGGGCACGATCGCTTTCGTCCCCGGCCGGTACGTCCGTGTCGCTGACGTCGTTTTTATACCCGGCCCGGAAAGTATCAGCGAAAGCCTGAAAGCGCCCGTGCCGGATGGCGACGCGCATGCGCGCCATCATGCGCCGGTAATAGGCGAGATTATGCAGGCTCAATAAAACGCCGCCGAGGTGTTCGCCCGTTTTGCATAAATGGTGCAGATAGCCGCGGGATAACCGCGCTGCCGACGATGGGGTGTCATCGAGAGGGCGTGGATCCTCGGCGAATTCCGCACGTTTGACCCGCAGTGGGCCGCCGTCGGTATAGGCGATGCCGTGCCGACCCATGCGCGTGGGTAGGACGCAATCGAATTGATCAATGCCGCGGCTGACCGCCTCGACCAGATCGAGCGGTGTGCCCACGCCCATCAGGTAGCGGGGGCGTTCGACAGGTAACACTGGGGCGATCCAATCCAGAACCTGATTGCGTTCGGGCGCTGATTCGCCGACGGCCAAGCCGCCGATGGCGTAACCGGGCAGATCATGACGCAGACAATCCGCAGCAGAGGCCTCGCGCAGATCGCGATGCAGGCCGCCTTGAACAATGGCATACAGCGCCTGTTCAGCGGGGCCGCCGTACGGCCCGGGCGCACGCCACGCGGCGACCGAACGCGCCAACCACTGCGCCGTGCGCACATTGCAGGCGGCGACGTATTCACGCTTGGCATCGGCAGGGGGGCATTCATCAAAGGCCATGATGATGTCGGCGCCGAGTAAACGCTGAATGCGAATGCTTTCTTCCGGTGTTAGCGTCAGCAGCCCGCCATCAAGATGATTACGAAAAGTAACGCCGTCATCGGTGATGGTGCGATTGCGAGCGAGGCTGAAAACTTGATAGCCGCCGCTGTCAGTCAGCATCGGCCCGCGCCAGCCGCAGAACTGATGCAGCCCCCCCAAGGCGCGCACGCGCTCAGCTCCAGGGCGCAGTGCTAAGTGATAGGTATTCCCCAAGACCACGCCCTGGCCAAGTTCCTCGGCCTGCTGCACGGTCACACCCTTCAAGCCGCCCAGGGTCGCCACCGCCATGAACGCCGGCGTCGGCACCGCGCCATGTGGCGTCTCTAGAGTTCCAGCCCGGGCTTGGCCATCACGGGCACACAGAGAAAATCGCAACATGGGTTCCTGACGGCTGGGCGGTCCCCGGAATGGGGAGGCCCCAGGAGCCACAGGCTGCTGGGGGAGTAGAGAATGGTTCAGTGTCCGCACCGTTCAATCATCACCCCCACGGGGGACGGTCGGGGATCAAATCACGGAGGACTTCCCCCTAAGGATTTTCCCCGTTTTGAACACCTCCTGCTCCGCCGCGCGCGCGAATAGCAACATGATAAATTACTAGCAGTCTATTATTATAATAACTTCACCCATGAACCGAATCGCGCGATTTCAGCTTAGGTTAGCTGACTATATGCGCCCACTCCTGGAGTTTGCCTAAAAATGTCAATGAAAATGCGCTTTTTTGACTTACAATTTTTACCCATGACATAAGTCGAGTCCGACTCGAGTTACATCAAAGTAGTTTTATGTAAGTTGCATTGAAAATAACCTCGAGGGTCCGGTCGGTGGGGAAACCCGCCGGCATGGGCCTTTTTTTAGCTATGACCCAGAGCCACATGTACTCTTGCCACTTCAGTTTGGGAGCGGATTTGGGAGCAAATCAATAACACGGGGAGAACACACATGCTGCCAAGAAAAAATAACCCCCTGGCAACCACTATGTTGCCAGGGGGTTATGAACTGCTATCCAATTGGTACCCGCTGAGGGACTCGAACCCCCGACCCCTACCATGTCAAGGTAATGCTCTAGCCAACTGAGCTAAGCGGGCTTTGGGTGGCGCAGTATGTCTGCCTGATCCACGTGTCAACTCTGCACCGGCGGTCGGTCGTTCGGGGGATTGGTGGTGGGGGGTTTGCGGACCAGAATCGGTTCCCAGGGCGGGGGGTTATCGAATTCGACGTTCATCAGGCACAGGCCTTCTGGCGGCGCGGTGTTGCCGAGGCGCACTATTTGGCGACCGGCGGCGATGGCGGCGGTGAAGTCGTCGGGGTGGGCGCGGCCGAGGGCGATGTGGATCATCGCGCCGACGAGGCCGCGGATCTGTTTGTAGAGAAAGCCGCGGCCGCTGATGGTGAAGTCGTGGCGCAGGCCGTCCAGGTCGGTGCTGCTGGACCAGGCGGCGCTGCGGTAATCGCGGACAGGATCGTGATCGTCGCGGCCATCGTGGCGCAGACAGGCGAAAGCAGATAGATCTTTGCGACCGGGAATATGGGTGGCCAGGGTGGCGAGATAGTCGCGTTGGGCGAGCTCGCGGACCCACCAACAGTGGCGGTCTAAGACCGGCTGCACGGCGCGTTCGCGGACGATATAGGAATAATGTTTGGTGCAGGGAATGCCCAGGCAGTCAAAATCATCGGCAACCACGGCGACGCGGGTGACGACCAGATCATTCGGCAAGTGTTGGTTTAAAGCCAGGCCGAGAATATTCGGATCCCAGACCCGGTGCAGGCGGCACGATGCGGGTAAGGCGCGGGCCGAGACGCCTTGATCAAGGCGGCTGGCCATGCGCGGGGCGCTGGCGGCGGGGTCGAGCCGTTGCAGGGCGGCGAAAAGCACGGATTGCACCGTGCGTTCGCTCGCTTGGATTTGGGTGCCATGGAATCCGGCCCCGTCACATTGCAGATCCAGCAGATAACTTGGCACTGCAGTCCCTTTCTCTGCCGCTGGGCACTGAGCGCTGAGCGTGGGGAAACCCACCTGTTCAGCGCGTCGGGTCTTTTCCCGGATCAGCCGGCTTCGGTGTCGTCGAAGCTGGCCCAGCCGTCGTTGTCTGGTTCCGCAAAGCGCGGGCCGCCGCGCCCGCGTCCGCGCCCTTGTTGACCCTGCGGCATGCGCCCACCGCCGGTTTTGCCGCGGAAGCTAAAAATATCGCGCTTATCGGGGGACTCGACGACGCCGCCGATGGGCGCGTTGAGGCGCTCGCGTGCGTCTTGCCAGATCTCTTGGAGGGGATGCAGCGGTTCGACATGGCCGAAAGCCAGTTGGTGCACCCGCCACACCAGATCGAAATTGGCGTATTGTACAAAGCGCTGCACGCGCTTGGGGCGGTGATGGTGGAAGAGCAGATAATATTGACCGCGAATCAGATCGACCGCAGCGGCGGCCAAGCGCCGAGGCAGGTCCATGTCGCGGGCGATGTTGCCAATTTCAGCGGTGACCCGGGCGGCCACGCGATGGTATTGATCGACCTGGATATCAACCGAATCGAGCAAGGGCAGGAACAGGCCGGCGGTAACAACTTCGACGGGGTAAAAACGCCCATCGTCGGCTTCGCGGTCGATGCTGGCGAAGAAATCAGCGACTTGTTCGAAGCCTTCATCCCCGATGGCTTTGATCCACGCCGGATAGATCTGATGCAGAAAGCCATATTCATGGAGCAGACGCAGGCCGCGCTCGCGATGCGGCTGAGTGAAGATGCGGAAAATCTCTTCGGTCACCCGAAAGCGGCTGGCTTTATGAATTTCTGCCGGCAGCGCGCAGATTGCGGCTTCGGTGTTTTTTTCGAAGTGGTAGCCATAGCGCGCGGCGAATTTGATCGCCCGCAGCATACGCACGGGATCTTCCTGAAAACGTACCGAAGCTTCGCCGATGGCGCGGATAACATGATCGTGCAGGTCGGCCAAGCCGCCGGTATAATCGATGACGTCAAAAGTGCGGATGTCGTAATACAGCGCGTTGACGGTAAAGTCGCGACGGAAAGCATCGCTTTCGAGATCGCCCCATTGATTGTCATCGTCGATGTACAGGTCGTCGCCCGCATCGAGCGGGGCTTCGACCATCGAGCGCAAGGTGGCGACTTCTATATTCTTGGCGCCGTAGAAAACGTGGACGATTTTGAAGCGACGTCCGACCACCCGCGAGTTGCGGAAAATCCGCCGCAGATCGTTGGGGCGCGCATCAGTGGCGATGTCGAAATCTTTCGGGTGGCGACCCATGAGGATGTCGCGCACAGCGCCGCCGACGAGAAAGCCTTCGTAGCCTTCGTCTTTGAGGCGATAGAGCACCCGCAGGGTATCGGGATCAATAAGTTTGCGGCTGATCGGATGATCAGAACGTTGCAGGACGGCAGGTTCCATAGGCTCGTTGGCCGTGGCGGACGCAGCTCTGCGTGGGGCAGGAGCATCCACCGGGCGGGCATGGACAGGGGTGATTGTGGAAGGAGCAGCAGAAGGAGCAGGGTTTCGCGAGAAACCAAGAGGCGGAGTCGTATGGACCGGAATCAGCCGGTCTACCTCAGAAATCACGTGCGACAATGAAATCGGCCAAGTCAGTCAGGCGCTGGCGGGCCGGACCGGCTGGCAAGGCGGCCAACGCTGCCTTGGCTTGTTCGGTATAGGTCACCGCGGTGGCTCGGGCCGAGGCCACCGCCCCGCGGTCGATGGCGATCCGGCGAATGCGCTCCACCGCCTCGGGACCGTCGACGTTGAGCAGCTGGTCCACCAAGCCCTGGCGCTCGCCAGCCTGAGCTTCGGCGAGCAGGCGGATGAAGGGCAGAGTTAAGCGGCCGCGTTCGATGTCCGTCGCCAGGGTCTTACCGACTTTTTGCGGATCGCCGCTGAGGTCGAGACAGTCGTCGGCAATCTGAAAGGCCATGCCGCAGGCGCGGCCGAACTGCGCTGCGGCGGTGCGCACCTCAGGTTCCGCCTGCAAGGCGCCGAGTTCGCCGGCTAATTCAGTCAAGGCAGCGGTTTTCGCATAAATGATGCGTTCGTATTCGGCCTCGCTAAGCCCAGGATCACGCCGGGCCAGCATCTGATGCAATTCGCCTCGGCAAATAATATTGGTGGTGCGGGTCAGGCGTGGGAATACCCACGGATCACGCAGATCGCTGACCAGATCAAAGGCATGCGTATACAGATAATCACCCAAGAGCACGGCAACGCAGACGCCATGTTCGACATGGGCGGTGGGTTGGCCACGCCGGGTGGCGGCCTCGTCGATCATATCGTCGTGGATCAGGGTCGCGGTATGGATCAATTCCAGGGACGCGCCTAGGCGCGTATGCGCGTCGACCACGGTGCCAGTGCATTCCGCCACCAACAGCAACAGGGCTGGGCGCAGCATTTTCCCATGGAAACTGCCGAGATCCTGGATGAGAGTCTGAATCCGGGGCTCATCGCTTTCGATGACGCGTTGCATGTGCCGCTCGACCGCAGCCAAGTGCGGGGCGACGGCAGAAAAAGGTGGGCTCACTGCTCGTTCTTCACATCTTCGGCTAGGGCGACCAGGGTCTTGCCCAGGTTCTCAACGCTTACCGGTTTGCGCATGCACGACACGACTTGTGGATTCAGGCGGCCCAGCTCTTCGACGCGGTCAAAGGGTTCGTAGGCCGACACCACCAGGACTTTGCTGTCGACTAGTTCGGGGCGGCGCAGCAATTCTTGCAGGACCGCAAAGCCATCCATGCCGGGCATCATAATGTCGAGCAGAAGAATCTGTGGCTTGACCGTGCCGACGATGATGCAGGTATCGACGCCATTGACGGCTTCGTGGATGATCGCGTCGGGCAGATAGCGCTGCACGACCTTGTGCAGCAGCAGGACCATGTCCGGATGATCGTCGGCGATCAGCACATGCAGGCGATCCTTGGTCAGTTCGCGCTGGGTGCTGATCTCTTCGACGTTGGGGATGCCGAAACTGGCGCGAAAAGCATCGAGGTCTTCAGGAGTGACCCGGAAATGCCCGCTCGGCAGGCTGTAGGCCTTTAGGTGGCCATTGATGATCCAGCGATAGACCGTGGTGCGGCTGACGTTGCAGCGCTTTGCCACTTTACCGAGGCTGAAATGGTCTTCCCTGCTCATTGCGGGTCCATTTTACGGGTCCATAGGGTACGTGAAGCGGGCGCAGAATGCGCTCTAGGCGGTGTTCTACTACGGCCCAGGGCTAACCGCAAGCCGCAACGATTGAATCGCCTGCACGGATTCTGGTTCTGCGTAGGGGGACAGCAGGTGCGGTAGGAAGGGGTGTGGCTCTGTGGCACGGCGTCGGCCGGCCACGGCCACCGGGTTGTGTGGGCAGACCGTGCCCCCACTATTTCGCGCCATGCGAGTCCTCATCGTCCGCCTGGGCGCATTTGGGGATATCCTCCATACGTTGCCCTTGGCAGCAGATCTGGCTGCCGCCGGGCATCAGGTCGGCTGGCTGTGCGAAGATCGTTGGCTGCCGGTCATTGACGGCAGCCCGGCTTTGAGGTGGCTGCACGGCCTGCCCCGCCGCGCCTTGAAGGGCGGCCCGGACTGGCCCTGGCAGCGACGCTCTACCGCTTTGCGCCAGGTGGTGCGTGGACTTCGCAGCCAACACTATGAGGTCGTTATCGATGCGCAGGGCTTGGCGAAAAGTGCAGTCTTGGCGACCATGAGCGGCGCCGCGCGCCGTATTTCGCACCGTCGTCCGCGGGCCCGCGAGGGAGCATGGTTGCTCAGTCATGCCCGCACGCCGGTCGGCGCCGACCATGTGATTGATCAGCAGCGCGCCTTGGGTCTGCCGCTGACCAAGGGCCGGATTTCCGGGCCCTGGCAATTTCCCCTGCCGGCTTGGCAGGCCGAGCACGCCGCAGGCGAACGCTGGCTGCACGCGCAGGGGTTGGTGCGCCCATGGATGCTCAATGTCGGCGCGGGTTGGCCGACCAAGGTGTGGCCACGCGAGCGCCAGATCGCCTTTGTTCGGACTGCCTTCGATCGCTTGCAGCGCTCAGTGGTGTTGGTGTGGGGGAATGGTGAAGAAGAGGCCTTAGCCCGCGATATCGCCCAGCAAGCGGGCGGAGCCATCGTTGCGCCGCGTACCACCATTCCGGAATTGGCGGGCTTGATTGCCCATGCCGGGGTGATGATCAGCGGCGATACCGGGCCGCTGCATCTGGCCCTGGCCCTGGGCACGCCGGCAGTCGGTTTGTTCGGTCCGGTGCCCGCGACCCGCAATGGACCACGGGGTTGTGGTTATCGCACCTTTCAGGCACCCGGCGCGGCGTGGGAACGCCGCGATGTCAGCAAAGTGGATCTGGGTGCTATTGCCGCGGGCAGTGTGGTCGAAGCTGCTGCTGCGGCGGCCGCCGAAGGCACCGGACGATGACTGCCTGGTGGCGCTGGCTGGCGCCGATGGCGATTATTGCGGTGGCGGCTTTGGTCCTGCTTGGTCTGGGCGCCTGGGATCTGCGTCGGCATCCACCAGCACGTCTGCTGTTATCGGCGCATCATGAATGGGATTACGTGCGTGCGGTCGAACGTGCCATGTCCCAGGCGCAGAAGCGGATATGGGTGATGATGTACGTCGCTCGTCTGGGTGCTGATATCGATCCGGAACATCCAGTTGAATTCACCTTGCAGGCCCTGGTCGACGCAGCCAAGCGCGGGGTCGATGTGCGCGTCTGCCTGGATCAGTCGCGCAATTGGGAAGATCCCACGGTGATTGATTCCAAACACGAACAACCGGCAGCGTGGTTACGGGCGCGGGGGGTGCGGGTTATTGAGGATGAACTCGAACGGATCAGTCACGCCAAGGTGGTTCTGATCGATAATGAAACCGTGGTCATCGGCAGTCATAATTGGACGTTTAGCGCCTTGGCTTTGAATCGGGAGGCCTCACTTTTCGTCAAAGACGCGGCCTTGGCGGCAGAAGTCGACCAGGAATTATTTCAAAACGTTCCGGGCTGGAATCTCACTGAATAAATTTGTTCGTTGCCATTTCGTCCATTGCCACTTTCATCCATTGCCACTTTCGTCCTGCGTCCTGCGTCCTGCGTCCTGCGTCCTGCGTCCTGCGTCCTGCGTCCTCGCAGGTCCTAGGTCCGAAGTCCTATGTCCGAGGTCCTCGAAATAGTATGCGGGGGCTGCCGGCACACCGCCACCTCCATCGGATGTGGTGAGATAATCCAGAGATAGGCCCGCTCGCCGTACCGCCGACTTCAGTCGGTAGGGGCGCATCGTGGTCCCTAGACATCACGCATTCTTGCAACCGTCAGTCATCCGTCATCTGTCCGAGGTCCGAAGTCTTGGGTCGCTTATGCGTGGATTTCCGCGTAGAAAATGGCCACTTTTTGCAAAGCCAGACGTGGCAGCAATTATTCGGGATCAGTGAGGGGGGTTGGTGCGTTGGTAGTCGCTTTGCGTTGGCGGACGGCACGGAAAAAGGCGCGCAGCATCTCTGCGGATATGTCAGCGCACACGCCTGCCTGGACCGAAAATTCGTGATTATAGTGGGGAACGGCACGCAGGTCGACGACGCTGCCGCAGGCACCGAATTTGGGTTCGGGGGCGCCGTAGACGATGCGGTCGACGCGGGCATTCATGCTGGCCCCCATGCACATCGGGCACGGTTCCAGGGTCACGTAGAGCGTGCAGCCGGCCAGGCGCCAGGTGCCCAGGGTCTGACTGGCGGCGCCGATGGCTAAGATCTCGGCATGCGCGGTCGGATCATTGAGATGTTCCACGCCATTGCGTCCGCGGCCGATGATGCGACCAGCGTGGACAACCACGGCGCCGACCGGGACCTCCCCGGCCTCGGCGGCGCGGCGGGCCTCGTCCAGGGCGGCGTGCATAAAACGTTCGTCGTCATTCGGCATCGGTCACTCAGCTGTGATTCGACCCGCAAACCCCTGAAAATCCAGGAGTTTCAGCGCAGGCGCTTGACCAGGGTCAGTAAAAAGCCGCGCGTGGGCAGGACCTGATGCTTGACGTCATCCATGCTGCGCTGAATGGCTTTGAAGACGGGATCTTCAGTGGTTACATTTAAGGCGTTGCCGTGATTAACGAAACCGATCTGGATCTTGTCGTGGTCGCCGACCATCAGCACGTTGCAGGTCTCATTAGCGCCGCCGGCCTTGCTTCGGATCAGGGCGCAGGCGTCGTGAATACCCTGTTCAATCCGGGCGGTGGCATCACTGCTGGCCTTGAGATGTTCGGCTAGGCTCTGGGCCAACGAGACCAAGCTGGGCGCAAAGTCGATGTCGCAGGGGACCTTGGCTTCAAGCAGTTTGACCTTGGTCATTTCGTAGAATTCGATGGTGCCATTGCCGTCGACGGAAAAGTAATCGCCGCTGCGCGGATCCTTGAAGCGACCGGGTTGACTGACATTCAGGCCCATTCCGGTGACCGGATGTTTGAACTGGATCGGGAATTTCGCGGAGGGCGCGGCGGCGGGCTTCGACTCTTTGGATTTGGCAAAGCTGCCGACCGCGGCTTCGATGGTCTCGTGGGTTTCAAACAGGGCCAGCAGGCCGAGCATCTCGAACAGGGCGATGACCTTGGCAGGAACCCCGACCAATTTGATGTCGCCGCCCTTTTCGCGGAAGTTGTCGACGCATTTGACGATCGTACCCAAGCCGGTCGAGTTGATGTATTTGACGTTGGTCAGCACTAACAGGACGTGGGTGGTCCCCGAACTCAGGATGTCGCTGAGTCGGCCTTCGAAGGCCTGATTGGTGCTCGCGTCGATAGAACCAGTCAGGAAGACCGCCTTGGCCTCATGACCATTGGGCAAAGTGACGGTCTTGATGTCGAAGTTGAGGACGGCCATGTGCGCTCCACCGACTCCCGCTGTGGATGACCGCGGTTGCGGCCGACGGTTCGGTTCTGAGCCAGTCTTTAGACCGCGATCATGACGCAAGGCACTGTCTGCCGCCTACTTCCGACAATCCGAGTGTGATACGCAGATGGTGCTCGTGTCGTGCTAGTCTGAGGTTTCCCCTGCGTGCCACGGGCGCCGAGGTATGAAAGGGACTTCAGCGTACAAAAGCGCACAAGCGCGTCGACGAAAGGTGATCATGGGCTTGTTCAGGGGCAATAAGAACAAGAATGCGGCCGAGGCGGATGCTGCCAAGCAATCGACCCAGCGGCGCAGTCGGCGCATCGTGGTGCCGGGGCAAAAAGACGCGGCTGCTCCGGCGAGTTCGGGCACATCGCGGGTTCAGCAGGTGAATAACCGGACTGCCCCTGCGGCGGCACCAACTACACAGCGGACCCCGGCTCGTCCAGGCACTCAAGCGACGACCAAGCCATCCGGCGGTGAAACTGGGCGCATGGTGAAACAGCCTGCTGCCAAGGCACCGAGCGCTGACGGCTTGATGCTAGGTGATCAAACCGGCTCGAATGTCACGCTGCCGTCCGAGCGTCCCAAGTCGCGTGAGCCGATCCGCGATAGCCAGCCATTGGCATTTGCCGGAGATTTGTCGACGGGTGCTGACGCGGGTCCCGCGCGCACGGGCGACAAGGCCCTCCTCGAATTCCTGGTTTCGAAGGCCAATCTGATTCCACAGGCCACCGCCGATCAGGCCCAGCAGAAAGCTCGTGCAGACGGTGTCGCCATCGATGTCGCCTTGGTCAGCCTAGATGCAGTCAGCGAAGACCAGCTGGTCAGCGCTTTGACCCAGGAATGCTGGGTGCCGCATTTGCGCGTCGATAAATATGAGATTCGCAAAAAGGCTTTGGATACCATTTCTCGCGAAGACGCACTGCGCTACAGCGTCTTCCCGGTCGATAAGCTGGGCAGCCTGCTGACCCTCGCCATGGTCAATCCGCTGGATACCGAAACCATTCGCGTGCTCGAAGGCAAGACCGGTCTCGACATCAAAAAGGTGGTCGCCACCCGCAGTGAAATTGCGCAGGGCATCGAAAAATATTACAGTGGCCAGGTCGAAGCCAAAGACACCTCAATCAGCTTCACCCAGGACATCGAACCCAAGAGCGTCACCCAGATGCTCCGCAATGTCACCGTGCGCGACGACCTCGCTGCGCCCGAGCCCGACCTGCTGATGGACGCCGATCCGATGATCGCCGCGGCGCCGAAGAAAAAAGCAGGGGACAGCGATATTATCCCCGAGATCCAGGACATCGACGATCTTTTGAGCAGCGATGAGATCATCGCCCCGGCGATCATCGAACCGATTGGCATCGAGCCCATCAGCGACGATGATCTTGAACCCGCGGCGATTCCCGAAGGCGAGATCGAACCCCTGGGCATCCGCCCCCAGGCCGAAGCTGCGGACGAATTCGACGATATCGGCATCACTGCGCCGGCAGCTTCAGTCAGCGATGGCATCGATATCGGCGACCTGGATCTCAGTCTCGATGATACCGAGCAGATCGAACCGCTCGCTCCTGCGGCCAAGGCCTCGATGCCTTTGGCTCCGGAATTCGCTGACGAGACTCCCGCCCTTAAGCCGCCGATGGTGCGGTCGGTAGCCAAGGCGCCCGCTGCGAAAGCGCCGGTGGCAACGCCTCCGGTTACCAGGTCCATTCCCGTTGCCCCGCCCAAGCCTTTGGCGCTCGACGAAATGCGGCCTGTGGCCCCGACAGCCAAGGTTGCTGCTCCCGCGGCCCTGCCACCGCTTTCGGCCCCGGCTCGCCCCGCGGCGCCCAAAGCCACAGCTCCGGCTGTCGGGCGCACGTCTGCTCCCCGTCCCGCCGCGCAGATGATCAATCTGCTCCCAGTCATGGAGGAAGAATTCCAGCACGCCATCACCCACGGCAAGGCGCATCTGTTCGAGCGCTGGGTCGGCCTGCAGACCCGCAATCGGATCATCAACGGTATCCAGGTCGAAGCCGAATTGGATGACCTGCTGGCCGGGCTGTACGCCGCGCCCCGTCGGGTTGGCTGAAAAAGATAGCTGAATACGGTAGCTGATAAACCGGCATGACCGCTGTCCCTGATAAACCCCGTGCCGGTTCGGTGCGGGGTTTTATCATTTTTGGGATATCTGGCCTGATTTTACTACTGGTCGGGAGCGGGATATTCTACCGCTATTTTGCGCACCGCTGGTGGCCTGATTTTGTGCTGCGGACGACGCCGAGTTCTTTGCATTTGTGGGATGGCATGGGCGTGACCGCGAATAATTTCCCATGGGAGCGAGTGGAACACAGTTCACGCATTCAAGGTGATTTCATCGCTTTATTTTCTCGGCTTCTTGAGTCAAGGGATCCTTTTTACCGCTGGACCAATCCCTTCAATGTGTGTTCGAATATAGTTATATTTGTCGCACAACCGGCGGAAAAGTCAGCATTGTTCACGAAAATTTGTGCTGATCTGACCAGTCGAGAACGTTGGCGTCGTGGTAGAGCGGCAATGCTAATTTCCCGCTGGCACCAAAGCGAACCCGATTATCCGGCTGATTGGACGCAGCTCTTTGTGACGTCATTGGAAATTATGGCCGAGCCGTCTTCCGCGGGTACTCCTGGGCACTTCGAGCGACGAGAGGGTGTTGATGCAGAAGCTCTCTATTGTAATGACCCGCGCATACTCCCGCTCATACTTGCGACGAGTCCACGTCCTCTAGACAAGTATATTATATCTAGAATAGTGTCGCGCTTAATTGATTCGCGCACATCGCCGGCGGTTCAGACGAGCGATATTGCTCATGTTTTGAAAAATATGGATAGTCAGCCAGATGAATTGGCCATGGCATGCGCGAAGACACTTGCGAGTAAGCAGGAGTACGTCGATGCCTGCCTGGATCTCGCGGTCAGGCATCCAGGACTTCTCGAGGCGACTATGAAAGGGGTGCTGATGGTGCCCAACCCGGCGCGTTATTCGGTCATCAGTCACCATTGGCCACACTTGGCAATCCTTTTGAGGACCCATCTCGCGAACCGTGAAATCGTCGGTGCCTTTACCGAAAGTTTGATCGAATCTGGTGATGCCCAGTACCTGCCATGGATGTGGCAGGAAGCGCACGAAGCCGATCCGCTGCGACGCACCCGCGGAATTTCCGGGGTCGGCTATCTGGGAAGCGTTCCCGATGCGCAGCAGCTTCTCCCCAGTTTGGATGACCCCGAAAACCACACCACTTTGGCGTGGGCAATTCGTCGCCTCGATGATGGCACGATCTGTGATGCGTTGATTGCGGCGCTCTTTCACGCGCAAGATCCGGTTTCCCAACTTGATCGGATATTTTCCATCGCACGGGATGATCCGGTCGACGTCCTCATCGCTGCGTATGCGGCACATCGGATCGAACGTGGTTCGCCGCTGTACGCGGCCCTGGCGGCGGCGCGGATGACCGCAATCCAGCGCACCGCGTTGGAAGCGGCGGTGGTCGGCCCCGTCGATCCAGGCAACCCCATCGAGCCTTAGGTCACGGCCGGCGGGTCCTGGTGGCATTTCCAGCCAGATCCGCACCATTCCGACCATGACTGTCGATGCTGCTCCCGTGCCCCAGCGCTCCCGCTTGGGCTTTGAACTCTTGGCGACCAGCGGCAAGGCGCGTCGGGGCCGGTTTCGCACCGCGCATGGCACGGTTGAGACTCCGGCGTTCATGCCGGTGGGCACCCAGGCGACGGTCAAATGCGTGACGCCGCATCAAGTGCTCGATACTGGGGCCGAGGTGGTGCTGGCCAATACCTATCACATGGGCTCGGAAGAGCGGGTGGGGATGACCGAACGCCACGGCGGTCTGCATAGCCTGATGCACTGGCCGAAGACGATCCTGACCGACTCGGGCGGGTTCCAGGTTTTCAGCCTGCCTGACAAGGTGATCAGCGAAGAGGGGGTCGCCTTTACTGCGCCCAGTGGCGAGCAATTGATGCTGTCGCCGGAAACCTCGATGGACATCCAGCGCCGCTTGGGCGCGGATATCATTATGGCATTTGATGAATGTGTCGAACACACCGCCGGGCGCGAATATGTCGCAGCAAGCTTGGAGCGCACGCAGCGCTGGCTGGTCCGCTGCGCGCAGGTCAAGCTGGCCGACCATCAACATTTGTTTGGTATTATTCAAGGCGGCATGGATCTGGAGCTGCGCAGCCAGGCGGTGCGCATGGTGACGGGGCTGGATCTGCCCGGCTACGCCATCGGTGGGGTGTCGGTTGGTGAAGGGCATGCCTCGATGGTGCGCATCGTCGCGCACACGGCGCCGTTGATGCCAGCGGATCAGGTGCGCTATTTAATGGGCGTGGGTCTGCCGGAAGACATTGTCGCCTCGGTCGATGCGGGGATGGATATCCATGACTGCGTGATTCCCACCCGCTATGCGCGTGAAGGCACGGTGTTCACCTGGACGGGGAAGATGCGTCTGCAGGACAAGAAGTTCCGCAAAGACCGCTACGCCATCGACACTGCCTGTACCTGTTATACCTGCGCAAATGGCTATTCCCGCGCCTATATGCGCCATCTGCTGTTCGCCAAAGAGGGCTTGGCTGAGACCTTGATGACTATTCATAATCTGCATTTCTATCAGGATCTGATGCGTGCCATTCGCTTGGCTATTGAGGAAGATCGCTTCCCGGCTTGGCGGCTGGAATTTTTGAGTCGGTATCATTGATATGGTGCAGGATTGTTGTCGCGGGGGTTTTGGGATGGGGGGTATGGTGATGTATGGGCTGTTTCTTGTGTGGGGTGCCCCTGCGACCCAGAGGGTCGCGATCCGTGGGGGTGTCCGTTTGATGGACGTTTTCACCGATCGCCAACTGGTGCATTTGCGGGCTGCGTGCTTCAACGTGAAAAATGCGGCAGTGCACCACGGTACGCGACCCCATGGGTCGCAGGGCGATGCAATGAAAAGGGCATCCACCGCAGGCATCACGAGCAATAGGGCGAACCACTATCCTGCGCATCGCTTTTCCCGACCGCTCCTACCCAGACGCAGCCACCCATGCGTTTAAGCGTCATCCAAACTGGCCGCCTGCGCGATCCGCATGTCGAAGCGCTGCGCGATGAATATGTCAAACGCTTCAGTCGCTTTGGTCGCCTGGATGTCAGCGAACGCGAACCCAAAGGCGATAAACCGCTGTGGCCCGACAGTGTGCGCTATCGCATCGCGCTAGACGAGCGCGGCGAGGCGATGACCAGTGTCGCGTTGGCGGCGGCATTAGGTGAATGGACTATGCGCCATGGTGAAGTCGGTTTTCTGATTGGCGATGCCTATGGCCACCATCAGCCGAGTTTGGCTTTGGCGGATCGCCGCTGGGCTCTGGGTCCGCTGACCTTACCGCATCAACTCGCCCATGTTCTCGTCGTTGAGCAACTCTATCGCGCGGCGACCATCCGCGCGGGAACCCCGTACCACCACTCATGATTAAACGCGATATTCCCAACTCCGATCTCACCCTCTCAGTCGTCGGCCTCGGCTGCTGGGCCATTGGCGGCACCATGTGGGGCGCCCAGGACGACGTGGATTCAATTCAGGCCATCCACGCCGCGGTCGATGCTGGGGTAACCTGGATCGACACTGCGCCCATTTATGGCTCCGGTCATTCGGAAACCATCGTCGGCCTAGCAGTGCAGGAACTGCCTGCTGAGCGCAGGCCCATGATCTTCACGAAGTTCGGTTTAGGTGATGCGTTGGCCCAACACCGGAAATCCGCCACCCGCGCCGAGATTCTGAGCGAATGCGAGGCCAGCCTGCGCCGCTTGCGCTGCGAACGTATTGATCTGTACCAACTGCATTGGCCGGTCGAGCAGCCGATGGAAGAGATCGCTGGAGCGTGTGCAGAATTATTGCAAGCTGGGAAAATTGCGGCGGTCGGTGTCAGTAATTTTAGCGTCACCCAACTCGGCGCGTGGCAGGCGACGGGTAAACCGCTGCATTGCCTGCAGGCGCCCTATTCGCTGCTGCGCCCAGCGATCAGCGTGGAATCGACGGAAGAAGCTGAAGGCCAATTACCGTGGTGCTTCGCCAATAATTTGGGCTGCATCGCCTATTCACCGTTATTTCGCGGCATGCTGTTTGGCACCTGGAATGCCGAGCACACCTTTGCCGCCGATGATACCCGTGGGCAACATCGCGATTATTCGGGCGTGCGCTTTCAGCGCCATCTCGCCGCGATTGATGAATTGCGCACCCTGGGCGCGGAACACGATCTCACCGTACCGCAATTGGCGATTGGCGCTTTATTGGCCACACCGGGCCTGACCGCATGTATCGTCGGGTCGCGCGATGCGCGGCAGGGCGCGGCATTGGCGGAACTGCCGGCATTCCTTTCGCAGCAACAACTGACCGCGGTTGAGGATATCTGTGCGCGGTTGCGTGCGGATTTGGCCGCTATGGCGTAAGAGCGGCTCACGCCTCCAGGTAATAATCCCCACTCAGCTCACTAACCCGCTTGTCCCAGCGCGCCAAGAATTGACTGCGCGTCGCCGCGAACAGCGGGCTGATCTCAATACGCGCGGCTTCTGGTAATTTCAGCGTCACGCCGGCATCACGCAGCCAGGCGACGTATTGGCGATGCGCCAATTCCACCGCAGTGGCGGGGCTGTCGGTGCCGTCTTTATTTTTCACCGGGGCGAATTCGCCTTCGCGGTCGAGTTGTAAACCTAGGCTGATCTGGGCCTCGGGGATGAGGTCGAAGATGAAGCGTTCGGCTTTCCAACCTTTGACCTCAATGCTCTGGCCATCGTGCCACGCCTTCAAGGGCTTCGAGCTGCGATGCAGAGGCAGACGATAGCTTTTTTGCGCCAAGCGATCCAGAAAAGCCACGCTCCAGCTGTGCATGGCCGGTGATCCCCAGCGGTAGATCAATTCTCCGGCGGCATTGCGCGCACGGGTTTGCTCTGGGGTCACTTCGGTATATTCGACGATGCGGTCGCGGTTGTCGATGCGTACCAAGTGGCCGACTTTTTCGTCTGGATGGGCTTTCTCCAAGACCTTGGTGATGACGTCGGCTTTGCTGTCCATGGCTAGGCCGACCAGTTCGGGATCATCGACCGGGGCGAGAATATTATCGACCTGGATATAGACGATCTGGGCGATCTTTTCGCGTACCAAGCGGGCGAGATTGCCGGATTTGACCAGGGCCGTAAAGCAGCCGCCGTGGCCATCTGGATTCTCCAGCAGGCGACCGGGGCCAGCGAGCAGGGCGCTGCCATCGGCGTCTAGGCTGGGGACGGTGCCTTGGCTGAAGAAACGCACTTGGTCAGCCGCCAGGCCAAAAAATCCATGTGCAGCGAAAAAATCGCGGGTCTCGGCATCTGTCATCGGCGAGGTCATCACCAAAAACGGCACCTGCCGCCCGACCCGGCGCGACAGCGACAACACTTTTTCGGCCTGCAGCTGGTAGATGCTTTTGCCCGAATGCGGGGCAATGGTGAAGCAGCCTTTGGGAGCGCTGGAACCCAGGCGGGTGCCCTGGCCCCCGGCGACCATCAGCACGGCGACCTGACCGGCGCGATACGCAGCGTCGCCGAGCTTCGCCAGCTCAGCCCCACGCTGTTCGCGTTCCGCGGCGGCGACCACCCGGCTGGGGCCAACCGCGTCGAGCGTGGGGGTCTCGGCATGATGGCGCATCTCCTCCCAATCGATGTCAGCGAGACGCGCTGCAAAAGTTTCGCGATCGGCTGCGGGCAGGGTGCTCAGATGGTCGAGGAGGTGGTCCTGGCCGTGCGTGCGCAGCAGGTCGGCGAGAGCGAAGAGATCGGTAGGAGATGCCATGGGCGCGCCATCGTTGGCGTCACCTTTGCCAAGGGAAGTGCCTTGGTATCCGGCGTTGCGTGAAGCCCTGGGAGGGCCATCGGTCATGCTGGAAACGACGAAACCCACGGCGTGTAGCCGTGGGTTTCGCAATCAATCCGGTTCGACGCCCTCAGGTGGCGGCGACAGGAACCACGTCGATGAAGCGGTTGCGGAATTGCACCGCGCCATCAATCACCGCGTAGATCGTGAAGTCACGACCCAGGCCCACGCCCGTACCGGGCTTGAACTTAGTGCCGCACTGGCGGACGATGATCGAACCGGCGCGCACTGCGCTGCCGCCGTAGACCTTGATACCCCGACGCTGTGCGTTGGAGTCGCGACCGTTGGTGGTCGAGCCCGTACCCATCTTATGTGCCATGAATGCCCCCGTTGCTTGGCGAAAGAGGCGGGATGCTAGAGAGCGCCTGAGCAGAGGCAAGGGTCCGTCTCGCTGCCCTTCTTGCTGGTCCTCGCTTGCTGGTCCTCGCGCGTCGCCTACGCCCTGAGCGAACCTGCGCGGCGCTCACCGTCCAGGCCGTCGCGGTGGTCACCTTGGCTATTCCAGGGCCCGGCTTATGCTGCCGCGCTTGGAGGGAAAGGCGTGAATCGAGGTCTAGCCGTGCTCATTGCCGTCGCATCCACTGTGGTTGCGATCGCCCTCCTTCTGGCCTTTATCAGTTACCAACCGGACCAGATCCAAGGCGCCAGTCCGACGGGGTCGAATCTGCTCGGTCCCGCCGGGGCGTGGATCGCGTATCATGTCATCGGCTCGTGGGGCTTGGCTGCAGTTCTGCTGCCGATCGCGCTGGCCGGTCTCGGCTGGTCGTTGACCGCGCGCGATGGCTATACGCATCTGCCCCGCCGGGCCACCGCTCTGATTCTGTTGCTGCCCATTCTGTCCGGGCTGGTACATCTGTTTCCTGAAACCGGGTTCCAGAATCTCCTCCTGCGTTGGGATATGCAGCGCCTGCACGGCCTGGGCGGTAATTTCGGCTGGATGCTGGTTGGCCCCGTCGCGCCTCCTGAACAGCCAGAATTTGCCGGTGGCATTTTACGTCGCTACCTGGATCAGGGGGGCTCGCTATTAGTGCTGATCCTGGCCGCCTTGGGCTGCTTGGCCTTGGTGCAATTGCATATTCTTGCCGGCATGCAACGCGCTTGGCGTGCGGCACGCAATTATCGCAGTGGCCGCGGCGGGGCCCACAGCGATCGCAATGACCGCAGCGACCGCGGCGGATCACGGACGGCTAGTGCCGTCGTGACCCCGCGCCCGGCCCGTGGCGAAGCCCGACCACCAGGAAGGGTGACTTCGGGCATGGATGATCTGCGCCGAGCCTCGACGCCGGTGGTGCCCAGCGTGCAACCGCCGCAGCGCGCGGCAACGAACATGCAGGATCTGGTGCGTCGCATTCAGGATGACGAAGCGGTCCCGCCCGACGCCGCCGATCTGGTCGAACGTATTCGCCGGCGCCGAGAAGCCTTGGCGTCGGGTGACAGCGTGGCAGCCGAACCCGCCGCGCCCGCCGCGCCCAGCCAGACCCCCGAACCGGTGGTTTCATCTAGTGCCCATTCCTCGCCGGCGGCGTTGTCGGAAACTGACACCCCGCCCGTACGTTCCGAACGGGCAAACGTGCCGCCGGAACCGTCTCGCGCACCGCTGCCGTCGGCGGCACCGCCGTTACCGAAACCGCAACCGCGCCCGAAGCCGCGCAAGCAGGACGCCGACAGTGGCGGCTATAATTTGCCGCCAGTCGAATTGCTCGATAATGTGCCTCTGCGTGACGACGCCAAGCATGAGCAAGAAAAAAACAGTACCGCGCAAGCAATCGAGAGCACCTTCGCCAATTTCGGCATCAAGGTCAGTGTGGTCGCCGCGTCGCGTGGGCCGGTCATCACCATGTATGAAATTGAACTCGGCGACGCGGGCATGCGCGTGGGCAAGGTTGAAGGCTTTGAAAAGGACCTCTCCTTAAAATTGGGCACCGAAGGCATCCGCATCGTCGCGCCGCTACCGAATAAAAAGACCATCGGCATCGAAGTGCCGAACCGGGTCAAGGAAGCGGTGGTGATGCGCGATCTGGTCGAACAGACCGATGCCTCGCAGATGATCCTGCCCTTGATTCTGGGCCGTGACGTGGTTGGCAATCCGATGCTGGGCGATCTCGCCAAGATGCCACACCTGCTCGTCGCCGGTGCTACCGGCACCGGTAAATCAGTGTGCATGAATGCAATGATCTGTTCGATTCTGCTCTTCCGCGGACCGAACGAAGTCAAATTTATCATGGTCGATCCCAAAATGGTCGAATTGGCTGGATACGAGGATATTCCTCACCTCTTGACCCCGCCAATCACCGATATGACCAAGGCGCACGCTGCCTTGGAATGGGCCTGTAGGTGCATGGACGAACGCTATTTCGCCCTTCGCCTGGTCGGCGTGCGCGACCTGAAAGCGTATAACGAGCTCGGCGAGGCCGAGATCCGCAATCGGCTCGCCCGCAAGGGCAAGACCTTGGAGGACCTGCCCGGCATCGAGGTCCGCATGCCTTTGATCGTGGTCCTGGTTGACGAATATGCCGATTTGATGATGGTCAATAAAGAGGTCGAAAAGTCGATCATCCGTTTGACCCAAAAATCGCGTGCGGCCGGCATCCATGTCATCCTGACCACCCAGCGCCCCAGCGCAGATGTGGTCACCGGTCTGATCAAATCGAATTTGCCCGCGCGCATCTGCTTCCGCGTGGCCGATAAATCCAACTCTCGGGTGGTGCTTGATTCCGGTGGCGCTGAAAACCTGCTCGGTCGCGGTGACATGCTCTATCTGCCGCCGGGATCTAACGCCTTGGTGCGTGGCCAGGGCGTGTGGGTCAAGGATTCCGAAATCGAAGCGATCATTGAACACGCCAAGAGTCAGGGCCGGCCACAATATGACGAGAACATCTGTAGTGCCGGCGCCGTGGCGATGGTCAGCGGCGGTGGCAACGGCACGGGCAGCGAATGGGTTTCCGATCGTGGCTTCCACGAAGCGGTGCAGTCGATGTATCGCTACAACCGTAGCGGCGCCGATTTTTTCCGGCGCAAACTGAATATCGGCTACAACAAAGCGACCAGCTACGTCGAGCAGTTGGAAGACCTCGGTTTCCTGGGCCCGCAAAAGGGCACCTCCGCGCGCGAGGTGCTGCGCTCCTGGGATGACTGGGTGGAACTGCTTAAGGCCCAGGGCCACACCTGGGACGAAGAAGATGAACTCTATCACGATCCTAATGCCATGGGCGGCATCGGTCGCGAATAAAGGAGGCCGTGGATGTGGCGCGGGTGCATGGTGTGCGTTGCGGCTGGGATGGTGTCAGCGGCGTCCGTCCTCGATAAGGCCGGGGATCGCGTGCGCGGCGATGACGATCGTGTCCGTCCTCCGATTGGCGGCTCCCCGCATACGGGTTCTGAGAATCATGAGGAGGGAGGCTCCGACTGGTTTTGGGAATTGTCGACCTCGACGACTTCCTCCGATCACCAGGAAGACAGTGGCAGCATGTTTGCGGGTACTCCGGCCCCCGCAGATCGCTTCGCGACTGAACCCGAAGCACCGGCGCAGGTGAGTGGTCCGTGGGAACCGCACGGCTGGCACGGTGACCTGGAACTCAATGGCGCGCGCCGGGATGCGGATCTTTGGCGATGGGGCGGTGCCGGCGCGGTGAATTACGAATGGTTTGGCATCCGTGGACGCTTCGATTCGTGGCACGAGGATGATGCCGGTCGCCCGGTACACGCTGTGCTCACGACCGTGGGCCCGCAGCTTGTGGTTGGCGATGGGATGCCGGTGAAATTGGAAATTGGTCTGCCGTTGTTGATCTGGCATGACCGTCGGGGGTCCGAACTCGGCCTGGCGCTCAGCGGCCGCGTGAGCGGGAGACCGGCACGGTATGTGGCCTGGCAGCTCGAAGTGACGGGTGGTGGCTGGGCTGATCCGGGCGGTGAGTACCGACGTTTCGCGGGCGGCGTCGGGCCGGCCTGGGGCGACGCTGGACTACTGTTAGGGTACGAGCACGTCGATGCGGGTGGCATCTACCTGGGTGGGCCGACCCTGAGCCTTGTTTGGGTATGGTAATCGGCCCGGGCCATGGGCCGTAACTCCTGTGATAAATAGCGCTTACGTGCCATAGTTGGGGGTCATGCCCGGTCCGGGGTCGCACAGGCCGCCCCTTGACCGTACCCATTCCCTCCACATATACCGACCCTCCAACCCCAGTCTGAAGGTGGTGCCCGTGGGCAAATCATTGGTCATTGTCGAATCGCCAGCCAAGGCCAAGACCATCAACAAGTACCTTGGTTCGGGCTTTATCGTAAAGTCCTCTATCGGTCATATTCGTGATCTGCCCGTCAGTGGCGGCGATGAAGCCGAGCCCGCGGCGAAGCCAGAAAAGGCCGAAAAGGGCACCAAGAAAAAGGCTGTTAAGGCGACGCCCCAGGCGAAAGAGGCCCGGGCCGCTGCTGCCCTTGTGCGACGTATGGGGGTTGACCCCATGCATGGCTGGGAAGCCCGCTATCAGGTGCTGCCCGGCAAGGAAAAGGTCCTGGCCGAGCTCAAGGAACTCGCCGCTAAAGCGGACACCATCTATCTGGCGACCGACTTGGATCGCGAGGGAGAGGCCATCGCCTGGCATCTGCGTGAGGCCATCGGTGGCGATCCGGCCCGCTATCAGCGCGTCACCTTTTCCGAAATCACCAAAGCCGCGATTCAGGAGTCGTTCGCCCATCCGACCACGTTGAACATGGATCGCGTCAACGCCCAGCAGGCGCGGCGCTTTTTGGATCGCGTGGTCGGCTTCATGTTGTCGCCCCTGTTGTGGTCCAAGGTCGCGCGAGGTTTGTCCGCGGGCCGGGTGCAATCCGTGGCCGTGCGACTGATCGTCGAACGTGAACGCGAAGTCCGCGCCTTTATTCCCGAAGAGTATTGGGAATTGCACGCTGATCTCAAAACCAGCGGCGGCGCTCTGCGCGCGCAGGTGGCCAAGTATAAAGGCGCAGCCTTTACCCCGGTGTGCCAAGCAGACAGCGACACGGCGGTCGCCGCGTTGAAGGATGCGGCCTACGTGGTCGCCGCCAACGAGACCAAGCCGCGTAAGGAGAAGCCGCATCCGCCGTTTATTACCTCGACCTTGCAGGCGGCGGCCTCGGTTCGGTTGGGTTTTTCAGTCAAAAAGACCATGACTCTGGCCCAGCGTTTGTATGAAGCCGGTCATATCACCTATATGCGCACCGACTCGGTCAATCTGTCGAAAGATGCTATCGGCGCCTGTCGAACCTTGATCGCGAAACAGTTCGGCGAGCGCTATCTACCCGAGTCTTTTCAGGTCTACAGTTCCAAAGACGGGGCCCAGGAAGCGCATGAAGCCATTCGCCCCAGCGACGTCCGTCAAGAATCCGCTGACCTCACCGATGTCGAACCCGACCAGGCCCGGCTGTATGACCTGATCTGGCGGCAATTTGTCGCCTGTCAGATGCCGTCGGCTGAATTCGATACCTCGACCATCAGCATCAGCGCAGCGGACTATGAACTGCGCGCCAGTGGCAAAGTGATGCGCTTTGACGGTTGGCAAAAAGTACTGCCGTCACGCAAGGACGACGCCGTGTTGCCCGCGGTCACCGTGGGTGAAACCGTCAAGCTGATCAAGCTGGATCCAACCCAGCATTTCACCAAGCCACCGGCGCGGTTTGGCGAAGCCAGCTTGGTCAAGGAATTGGAAAAGCGCGGCATCGGCCGGCCGTCGACCTACGCGAGCATTATTTCCACCATCCAAGAGCGCGGCTACGTGCGTCTGGACAAACGGCGTTTCTATGCGGAAAAACTTGGCGAGATCGTCACCGACCGCTTGGTCGAAGGCTTCCAGGATCTGCTCGATTATGGCTTTACCGCCGCTCTCGAAGAGGAACTCGATGAAGTCGCTCAGGCCAAGGAAGATTGGAAGCACGTTCTTGACCAGTTCTATGTCGGCTTCAGTGCCAAGCTGACCAGTGCCAAAGATCTGATGCGCGGTAATCCCACCGTGCCGACCGCCATCGCCTGTCCGAAGTGCGGCCGTCCGATGGCGGTGCGCACCGCGCGCACAGGCGTCTTTTTGTCCTGCACCGGCTATGATCTACCGCCCAAGGAACGTTGCACCGCGACCATTAATTTGGTCGCCGGCGACGAAGCCGTCGCCGCTGGTGACGACGATGGCGAAGCCACGGTTGCCGACGTCAACGCCCTGCGCGCCCGCCATCGTTGTCCGTTGTGCAGCACCGCGATGGACAGCTATCTGGTCGATGAGACCCGTAAGCTGCACATCTGTGGCAATAATCCCGACTGCCCTGGCGTCGAGATCGAGCACGGCCACTATAAGATCAAGGGCTATGAAGGCCCGGTGATCACCTGCGATAAATGTGGCGCCGACATGCAGCTGAAATCCGGCCGTTTCGGCAAGTATTTCGGCTGCACCAAATACCCCGACTGTAAAAATACCCGCAAGCTGCTGCGCAATGGCGAAGCCGCGCCGCCGAAAATTGACCCGGTGCCGATGCCGGAATTGGCGTGTACCAAGGGCCCCGGTCATTTTGTCCTCCGCGACGGCGCCGTCGGCATGTTCTTGGCCGCCAGCACCTATCCGCGGGTGCGCGAAACCCGCGCCCCGCAGGTTGCCGATCTGGTCCGTCATCGCAGCGAATTACCCGAGAAATATCAGCATCTGGCTGACGGCCCCGCCGCCGATCCGCAGGGTAACCCGACCGTGGTGCGCTATTCGCGTACCGACAAACACCATTACCTAACCTCCGAAAAGGATGGCGAGGCGACCGGTTGGCAGGCTTGGCCGACGGATAAAGGTGGCTGGGATATCCGCATTGCGGCCAAATCGGTGGCCAAATCGGCGGCCACAACAGGTGGTAAGAGCACGGCGAAAACCAGCAAGACGAACAGCAAGAAGACCCCCGCATCTTGAAAGGTAGGCCATGAGCGACGCTCCCGCGACTCTCGAAGGGTGGTTCGTTAGCCATGATCGCTGGACTATTGACTGGCGTCGCTGGCGGGCGGTTCCCAAAGCGCAGCGCGAGGCCGCCGTTAAGGAATTAACCAGCGCCCTGCACGTCATCGCTACCACCGGAGTCGGGCGCGGAGATAGTGCGGTCTATGGCGTGCTTGGGCAAAAAGGCGATCTCTGCTTCCTACATTTTCGCGACAGTCTAGGTGCTCTCAAAGAAGCCGAGTTCGCAGTCCGTAATCTTGCCATCGCCGATTATCTGCTACCGGCAGGCGCCTATCTGTCGGTGATCGAAGTCGGCCTGTACGAGGCCACCGCCATGGCCCAGCGCAAACTCGCTGAACGTGGGTTGACCACCGCCGCACCGGAATGGGACGCAGCTTTCGCCGCAGAGATGGCCACCCAGACCAGCCGCTTAGAGACCCGACTGCGCCCGGTCATTCCGAGCAGCGCCTGGCTGTGTTTTTATCCGATGAACAAACGCCGCGGCGAACAGGATAACTGGTATGCCTTGGATGCCGAAGCCCGCCGCACCCTGATGCGTGGCCACGGCAAAGTCGGCCACCGCTATCACGGCCAAGTGACCCAGATTATTGGTGGCTCGATCGCCCTGGATGATTGGGAATGGGGCGTCTCCCTGTTTGCCGACGATCCGGTCATTTTCAAAAAGCTGGTCACCGAGATGCGCTATGACCCCGCCAGCTCGCGCTACGCCGAGTTCGGCCCATTCGTGATCGGGCGGCGTTTGCTGATCGCCGATCTTCAAGGTTATTTCGCCGGTTCGCTTCCAGCGTAAATACTGCGGTGCTTATCCCAGTGCGAGCAATGGTGAACCGGGCGATCATCCTGACGGTTATTGGCAATGCTTTTCTCGCGATCTATGTTTTCATCAGCCGCAATCCGCTGGTGGAACCACAGTCGGTGACCATGCCGGGGTGGGTGCCGTTTATTCCGACCCTCGCGCCCCTATATCTGGCGATGTTGCCGCTGAGCTGGGCCATGCCGCTGCTAATCGTTTCCCAGCAGCGCTTTTGGGCCTGCGTGCGGGCGCTGTCCTGGGCTTTCGCCATCACCGTCGTGATATGGATCCTGGTCCCAACTACGTTGGCTCGGCCTGAGATTGCTCCGGGATGGTGGCATGCCCCGTATCGGGTATTGGCTGCGCTGGATCGCCCGACCAATATTTTTCCGTGTGGGCATATTTTGGCCCCGGTTATTGGCACGTGGTTTTTAAGCGAGGAGTATCCGCGCTGGGGATTGGCGTTGGTGCTGACGACGCTGGCCGGGCCGGTGGTGATCGCGGTGAGCTGGCAGCATCGGCCCCAGGATATTGTCCTGGGTGCGGTGATCGCGATCGGCGCGGTCCTGGTGACCAGGTTACCGCCCGCGATGCGTCGGCGCGATCAAAAGCTCCAGCGGCCTTCGAGCACGACCTGACGACCGATGTCGCTGACCAAGCCGGGTTCGCGGTTGGCGCTCAGATTACTGGCGGTGGCTTGATACCATTCGACGTGAGCGGTGTCAAAGAGATCAAGGATGGCAAGCCGCAGGTACCGGTCTCGGCTGCCGGGAGCGCCGAATTCCCAGCCGATGCTGAGGTCGAAGGCCAGGTAGGCATCGACGGTTTGCGTGCGCAGGATGCCGCGGCTAAACGAACTGTTCGCAAACGAAAACACCTCCCGCGAATGCACATAGCGGGCGATACCGGACCCAAACCAACGATTGAACGCCACATCAGCGCCCACATTGACCTTGATGGCTGGCGGCGCGTTGATGTCGCGGGGCAGCGAGGTGTCCATGGCGAATACGGTCGCGCCCTGACCTTGGCCGAAGGCGCCGGCAATGTCGGAAAAGCCGTCCGATTGAAAACGGACCGGATCACGATGGCGGTAGCTCTGCCAGGTTGCATTCCCCCACAGGGTCCACGGGGTGTCGGTGATCGGTTGCCGGGCGGTCGCTTCCAGGCCCAGGACGGTGACCGGATTGTCCAGATTCGCGAACTGGAAGAAGGGACCGGGCTGCTGGGTGAAATCGGGGCCGCTTCCGAGCCAGGCGATATAATTAGCGTTCATGGTCGCGCCATCCAGCGGTAGCGCCCAGATCAGATCATTGCTGCGATTGGCGAAGCCATTGAGGCCAACGGTCAGGCCGTGATCGTTGAACCGCTGGCTCCATTCAATTTCTATGGCTGAAATGGTCTCCGCTTCCAGGTTGGGATCGCTGGCAAAATAATATTCCCGGATCTCGCTCTCGATGAAGTTCGGCACCCGGTAGCCACGTGAGAGCGAGACCAGGATGAATTCATCAGAGTTGGGCACGAAATTGGCGGCCAGGCGCGGTGAGGCGTTGACGCCGACGCGGCTGTTGTCGTCGACCCGCAGTCCACCGGTCAGAGTCCACATCGGCGCGGCTGCCCACTGATCCTCGATGAAGGCGGCGACATTGTTGGTCTTTGCTGTTGCCCACGTGCTGTCGTCGTTGGGGTCACCGCCTTCAGCCCACAAGTTCGAACGCGATTCGTAGTGCACATATTCCGTGCCGAGCGTGAGGAGATGGTTGGTGAAGGTCAGGTTGCCCTGTGCACGCAGGGTATCGCGGGTGTCGTCATAACCGGATTGCGCATAGCGGAAATCGGGAAAGGCGTTGGGCTGGGGATTCAGCCCGGTATAGAGATTTTTTTGATTGCTGTAGAAATAATCCGCGACCTGGCGTGCATACAGCAATTCACCCCATGGCGCCGCCAGACGCACATGTCCGCTCTGGAAGGTCCAATCGGTGTGATTGGCGCCATTGTCGTAGTCCTCGACGATTTCCCATTCGTTGAAGCGGGTATAACGATAACCAGCTGCCAGACGCCAGTTTTCCGCGATACGCCAGCCGATTTCGCCGCCGCCGCGCAGGGCTTCGGTGTCAAGGTCCCCACTATTCGCGGTGCGTGGGTGGGGCGTATAGGTGGTGGTGCCAGTGACTCCAGGCAGATCGTCAAGTCGGGTATAGCCGGTCGAGAATTTATAATCGAAGCGCGGACTGAAGAGACCCAGGGTGGTGGCGTCGACTTCGGTGCGAAAAGGATCGCCGACATGACCCTGAATGATGGTTTCGGGTTGGTTACCCGCTTCGCGAGTGCGCATCAGAATCGCACCGCCAAAAGCGTTGGCGCCGTAGGTGACCGACGACGGACCCTTAGCGATTTCGACGCGCTGTAATTCCGTCGCGCCGTAACTGCCATTCCACAGGGTCGAACCAATTCCTTCCCAGCGCAGATCGAGTCCATCGGCCATGACCAGGATGCGGCTGTTGCCAACACTGTTGTAACCGCGCATACCGATGTCGTGCTGACCATGGCGGTACTGATAGACGTCGATGCCCGGCACGTAGCGCAAACGATCGGGGAGGGCGGTGGCTGGCGAAGAGACCAGATCCGTCTCGGTCAGGACGATGACCGGCTGCGGCGCGGTAGCGAGGCGCTGCTTGCGGCGGCTGGCGGCTTCGACCCACAGGGCGTCATCGACCGTGGTGACATCGGTAAGCAGGGGGGCTGGGCCGTCGACGGCGATCAGGCAGCCAATCGTCAGCGTCAAGGCGGAAAGCCGAAAAATTCCGTGAACCATTGCCAAGCTATGACGCCAGGAACTGCTTTCGTCAAGGGTTGGACTGATTTCTGTGGTTGCCTGCCCAATACTCCAGGGGCCTACCAGTCGTCGTGTTCGCCCTGCATCTCATCCAGCCAGCGTTCCACCTGATGCAAGGCCGCTAGGCCACGGGCCCGCCAGGGGGCGATGACGTGGGTAAAAGCGAGATCGGCCAGGACCGTTTCGTCCACGGGATCGTTGAGGTGGCCAAGGGCCGGCATCGCGGCCTCCATCACTTCCGCGAGAATGGCAAGATCGGTGACGATGTCGGCAGTGACCGGATCGGTGTCGCCCTCCAGGATGCTATCGAGATGACGGTAGGTGGGATCGATGCGGACGCAGCTGAACCACTCCGTAAAGCGCACGATCCAGCGTGCGGCGAGACGTTCGCGGTCGCCGGGCAGGGGTTGGAAGCTGGCTAACCCCCGACCGCTGTCGACCACATGACGCAAACGGGTCTCGGCGCGCAGCACATGCAGGCGCACGGCAGCCAAGAGTTCGCTCCAGCGCCGAAAAGCGCTGAGAAAACCGGTATCGCCACGGCAGGTCTGGTCCCAATCGACCAAAAGCAGGCTCTGGGTACGGTGAATTGCCGCCAGACATCCGCTTAATCGGAGGGGGGCACGCTCATCAGGCTCCGGCACGGACATGGCGGCAGCATGGTCTGCCTGCTTCCTGGCACCAGGGCGTGACTTGCGCGGGGCCCGGTTTACCCGCTATGCTAGGTCTTGTGCTGAGGGACCCCTTTCTTCGCTTCCGGCCGATTCCCGTGCCTGGCTCAATCCGTATGCGCGCCAGTGATGGCGATGGGTCGCGGTCTGGCGGCTCGCGGGGGTCCCGGTCCAGCCGCGTGGTGCCCTTGAGCGAAAATGAAATCGGTATGGCGATCGATCGCCTACCGCCGCTGCCGGCCATCGCGACCCGGATCCTGGAGGTGGTTGGTGGCGATCGTGCCTCGGCTGCCGATCTCGAAGGACTGGTGCGCCTGGACGCCGTGATCGCTGCCCGCCTGCTGAAATTGGTCAATAGTCCATTCTACGGTTTGCCCAACCGGGTCGCCTCGATCGCCCAGGCGGTGACTATGATTGGTTTCGGTGGGGTCAAAAGCCTAGTGGTAGCGGCGGCGATGAGCGAATTGCTGCAAAGCGACCTTGCGGTGTATGGCTTCTCGAACAATGGCGCGTGGAAATGTGCGTTGGCCTGTGGCGCCATCGCCAAGGCTATCGCCCAGGAAACGGGCGTCATCGGTGACGAACAGGAAATCTATTTCCTCGGTGGCTTGATGCACGATGTCGGCCTGCTGGTCACCGGGCCAGAATTGCGGCGGCGCAATCTCGATTGTGTGCGCGGCGCAGGCAAATCCCTGATCGAACAGGAACGGGACTGCCTCGGCATTGATCACGTCACCGTCGGTGAACGTCTGGCCGAACGCTGGCGGTTGCCCGTGGCGCTCCGCGCCTGTATTTCCGAACATCATTTCGAACCAGGGCGTTGGACCATCGCCCATACCAAGCTGGTCGCCAGTGTCCGCCTTGCCGAACGCCTCGCTTTTGCCAGCCGTATCGGGCTCAACGCCAAGCATGCCTTCGATGCGAAGATTGATCCGGTCTTTCTCAAACAGGCGGGTCTGGATGCCGCCAGCCTGCAACGTCTCACCAAAGCCTTGCCGGCGGTGGTGGCGGCTGCGGAGATCCCCCTGTGAGCGCCCCCGATCCCGCTGTATTCGCGGCCCTGAGTCACATGATTGCGACCGAAGATCGCAGTGCTTTTCACGCCAGCTATGCCGAGTGGGTTGAGGCTGCCGGACTGCCGGGGGCGGTGGTGTGGTTGTGTGATAGTGACAGCAGCACCATCTATCCTGCGCTCGGCTTCACCGCGACGCTGCCCGCGGATCGGCCGATCCCCGACAATATTGAGGCCTGTGCTGCGGGCGACATTCCCTTGGTGGCCGATGACCTGCTGGTGGGCATGCTCACCGTCACTGTCGACCAGCTCGCTCTGGCCGAACCGTGTGCGGATCTGCTCGCGGCGGCGGTGTTAGCGCAAGGACGCATGGAAGTTGCGCAGCGCGAAACCACCTTGCTGCGCGGCCAGATCACTGGTTTAACCGCCGCGGGCCAGCTCCTGCGCCACCTCGATCTCGAGACCCTGTTGGTCAACGTTTTGGAAACCGCGATGCAGGGGGTCGGGGCCCAAGTCGGCGCTCTGCTCACCGCCGACGAGGCGGGTACGCTGACCTCACGCGTCACCTGGGGCATGCGCGAAGAGCACGTGCATGCCATCCGACTCAAGGATGGGTCATCCCTGGCGGAGCAGGTCCTGCGTTCGGGGACCGCACAGATGGTGCCAGCGGACCGCATCGCCGCCGAATTGAACACCACAGGTCTGGAAGCCGCGCTGACCAGTCTCCTGGTGCTGCCCCTGGGGGTCGGGGAACGCCGTCGCGGCGTGATCCTGCTCGCCAACCCGGCGGTGGATTTCGGCGTCGGCCAACAGCGTGTTGCCGAGACCGTGTGCAGCATGGCCGCGATCGCCATCGACAATGCTCTGCTCGTCCGCGCCGCCGTCGATCAACAGCGTTTGCAAAGCGAAATGGATCTCGCCCGTCAGGTGCAAATGGGCATGTATCCCACGGAGGGCCTGCAACTCGGCCCAGTGGCTGTTGCCGGGTTGGCGCGTCCGTGTACCGAGACTGGTGGTGATTATTATACTTTCGTCGAGCGCGACGGGCGTTTATTAGCGATGATCGGCGATGTCAGCGGCCATGGTTTGGGCGCAGCCCTGTACACCACCACCGCCCATGCTGTTCTGCATCAGCAATTGCGCGCCGAGGCTGGCGCCGGCTCGGCGATCCGGGTGCTCAACGAAAGTCTGCACAGCACCAGTTCCGGCCGCTTCATGACCGCGGCGATTGTTGATATCGACCCCGTCTCGCTGTCGTTCCATTATCACAGCGCCGGGCATAATCCGCTGCTGTGGTTACATAAAGGCGAGGTCCGTTGGTTGGAAAGTACCGCGATGCCCTTAGGGATCGTGGCCTCTAATCCATCCGAAGAAGTACCTGCGCAAACCTTCGCCCCCGGGGATCGCCTGATCCTGTATACCGATGGTATCACCGAGGCGGCCGATTTGCGCGGAGAACTGTTCGGCGAAACCCGCTTGGCCAAAGTCGCCCAGGGCCTCGCCCATGAAGACGCCGACACCATGATCAAAGGCCTGATGCGGGCGATGGACGCGTTCACCACGGGCGCTCCTATTAAAGACGATGTGACCCTGGTTGTTTTGACCATTGCCTCGGCCTGAAGGCCTTCGGCGTCCTAAGTCCGAGGTCCGAGGTCCTAAGTCTCCTGTGCCGGGAGTTGCGTGCATGTGTCGGTGCAGCGTGGAACTGGCGAATAATCATCGCACGCAATGCGAGGACATAGGACTTCGGACCTCGGACAGGGGCAATGGTTAGCCAGTCCTCTCTTTCCCGTGCCAGCCGCCGGGTCAGACTGATATCCGACCGGGGGGACCACCGTGACGCGACGTTTACCTTTGCATCTCTGCCTGCTGCTGGGTGTGTTCACCTGCCTGACCTGGGGAGCCACCCCCGAGGCTGATCCGCTGCCAGCGCCGGATCTGGCCACCCGCGTTGCCCGTTTGCTGACCCAGGACTATTACGACAGCTCGCGGGTCAACCCGGACCTGCTCATCCGTCGCGCCCTGCGCCAGCTCAATGGGGCGGATGTCTCCGTGCAGGCGACCTGGGAGATCCCCGAGCTGATTCTTCGCGTCGGTGACCAGGCCTGGACCATCCCCGCCCCAGTCCCGCAGTCGCTGGCGGCGGCGATGGCGCTGCTGGATCAGGTCCGTGCCGTGTTGGAAACCAAAGCTGGGTTCACCCCCAAGCGCGGTCGCGACTTGGGCTATGCGCTAATCAACGGGGCGCTGAGCAGTCTTGACCCGCATACGGTACTCATGCCGCCGGAACCCGCCGAGAATTTCGACGAGGACATTCGCGGTGAATTCGGCGGCATCGGTGCCTATCTACAACAAGAAGCAGATTCGGGTGAAGTGATTATCGAACGGGTGATGCCTGAACGCCCAGCCGAAAAAGCCGGCGTCGAAGACGGGGACGTGATCGCCGCCGTCGACGGCGAAAGCACCGCTGGTCTGTCCCTAGAACAATGTGTGCGCCGGATCAAAGGTCCTAAAGGCAGCACGGTCAATTTGACTCTGCGCCGCAAAGCGCAGGTACTCGATATCGCCGTGGTCCGCGACATCGTGCTGGTTCCGGTCATGCGCAGCTGGCGCGATGGTGGCGTGGCCTATCTGCGCATGGATGAATTCAATGCTCGCACGGCCCGCGCCTTGTTTGATGAGATCATCGCCGTGCAGCAAGAGGGTCCCTTGCAGGGCCTGGTCCTGGATCTGCGTTTCAACGGTGGCGGCCTGCTGGAACAGGCGCGCATCATCAGTGATCTTTTTCTGCCCAAGGACAAAGAGATCGTCCGCACCGTGACCATTGGTGGCGAGCCAAATAAATTCTTCAGTTCTCCGCGGCGTCTGGTCGAATGTCCGATGATTGTCTTGGTCGGGCCCGGGAGTGCGAGCGCAGCGGAAATTCTTTCCGGCGCCTTGCAGCGCAATGACCGTGCCGTGGTCGCGGGCATGACCACCTATGGCAAGGGCTCGGTCCAGAGCATCCGTCCGCTCAGTGACGGCAGCCGCCTCAAATTGACCATTCAGGAATATCGTCTCGCGGGTGGCATTTCCATTCAGGACGTCGGGGTCACTCCGGATCTACGCCTGTTGCGGCGTATGCAGCGCGATGATGGCCGGCTCGATCTAATTCCCTACACGTCTTCGCGCGAACATGACGAGGAATTCGCCCTGATTGTCGAAGGCACGGACCAACATGCCGTGACCTATGAACTCGGCTGGTTGGCCGAACAGCTTTCGCGCGATGAATTGCGGCGCTCGGCCATTTCCAGTCGGGATTTTATTCCCGATCAAGAAGCCATGGTGGTGATCGACCTCCTGCGCCAAGCCATCGCCGTTGACGGTGCTGCGGTCGCCCTGCACGGCGCCATGGAGGCTGGCACCGAACGGCAGACCCTGCTCAGCCTGCTCAAGGAACCGGTCGTCGCCCGCGCGGCGGTCGAGGCCCAGGCCTTGGCTAAGGCCCTGGCTGGACAGACGCCGGCCATCGAATGGGGACCTGGTGATCCGATTCCTGCTGGCACGATAAGTGTCGCCTACACCGGGCCCGCGGAACTGGTGCCGGGAACCACCGCCGACCTCACCTTTGCCGTGCGCAACAGCGGAGCGGCGAATGCGGGACGACTGTATGGGGTACTGGTCGCTGATCGCAGCAGTCCGCTCTATGAAGAGGAAGTCATCGTCGGCGCCGTGCCGGCGGCAGGGTCGACGACCGCAATCCTCCATTTCACCGTGCCACCGCGGCTGTATCCGGGCGAAGAACAATTCGTCTTCGAGTTGCGCCAAGATGGCCAGGCTGAACCGCTGCTGCGCCAACCGGTGACGGTGACGGTGGCCGCAATTCCGCGGCCGCATCTCGCCATGGAATGGTCGCTGCCGGTCGCGGCCGAATTGCTGGCCGGTGCGACCACCACCCTGCGCCTGACGATCCGCAACGACGGCGACGGTGCCTCGGCACCCATTGGGATCTTCGTGTACAAAGACAATAATCCGGAAATGGAACTGGGCGAAGGTGTCTTTCGCGGCGAAGCTCTCCCCCCGGGTGGCAGCAAAGCGGTCGAGATCCCGATCACCCTCAAAGCCGGTGCCACCGGTACCGCGAGCGTCCAAGTTTTGGCAGAGGAACGTTTCGAGGACACGGTAGATGCACGCTACCGCAGCGTGCTCGCCCATAAGCTGACCATCCCGATCGCCGCGCCGGTGCAGGGTGGACGGGTCGACCTGCCTCGCATCATTCCCGAAGAGGTCACCTTGGCCGCGGATGGAAGCGCGACCATCACTGTGCGGGTCGATGGTCTGGGTCTGAAATTTGTCAGCGCGTTTCAAGACCGCGATAAAATCGATCTGCGGCCCGCCAGCGCCTTGGCGGATGGGCGGTATCGGCTCACTGTGGTTTTGCGTCCGGGCTTGAATCCGTTGCGTATCATTGCCTCCTTGGCGGATGATGTCTCTGCGGTCCTGCCATTGCGCCTGTGGGCACCCGAGAGCCCAGCCCAGGAAACCGTGACCCCTGCGATCCCCGCGACGGTGCGACGTCCGGCCAGCGACACCGCCGCCCCGGCGATGATCCCGTGATGCCAGCGCGCCCCCGGCGCAATCGCGCCGGGCCGGCGGTCCGTGCCTTGTTGCGCGAAACCACGCTGTCACCCGAACATCTGATTCTACCGCTTTTTGTGCACGCAGCCGCAGAGGCGCAGCCGATCAGCGCCATGCCCGGCTGTTTTCGCTTGGGGCTGGCCGGCATCGTTGCTGCCGCACGGGAAGCCTTTGCCCTGCGGGTAGCTGGAGTCGCCCTGTTTCCGGCCTTGGACAGCGCGCTGAAAACCAGCGACGGCGCCGAAAGCCTCAATCCTGACGGATTATTGCAGCAGACCGTGCGAGCCCTCAAAGCCGCGCTGCCGGACCTGCTGGTGATCACCGATGTCGCCCTGGATCCGTATTCCTGTGACGGGCACGACGGCGTCGTCGTCGATGGCCGCATTGATAATGAGCGCACCCTACCGATTCTCGCCGCGATGGCCGTGGCGCAGGCCCAGGCCGGTGCCGATATGGTTGCGCCCAGCGATATGATGGATGGCCGTGTCGGCGCCATTCGCAGCGCCTTGGACGCGGCCGGTTTCACCGGGGTGGGCATTTGTTCGTACTGCGTCAAATATGCGTCGGCTTTTTACGGCCCTTTCCGCACCGCCCTGGATTCCGCGCCTCGATTCGGCGATAAAAAAACCTATCAGATGGATCCGGCCAATGTCCGCGAAGCCCTGCGCGAAGTGGCTCTGGACGAAGCCGAAGGCGCCGACTGGTTGATGGTCAAACCCGGCCTGCCGTATTTAGACGTTATCCGCGCGGTGCGCGCCGCGACGGCCTTGCCGATCGCCGCCTACCATGTCAGCGGCGAATATGCGATGCTCAAAGCCGCCAGCGAACGCGGCTGGATCGACTATAATGGCTGTCTGCTCGAAAGCCTGCTCTGCCTGCGGCGCGCAGGCGCTGACATGATCTTCACCTATGGCGCAGTCGAGGCGGCACGGCTTCTTCACGCAGGCTAAAAGTGAGCGCAGGCTAAAAACTGCGCACGAGCTAAAAGCTCCCGCTCCCGGTTGAAGGTCTTTGATGCGTGCCTTGTAATGAGTCCCTGGACAAGCCACTGTCTGCGCATCAGGAGACTCCATGGACATCAATATCGGCATCGCCGAAAAAGACCGTAAAGCCATCGCCGAAGGGCTGTCGCGCCTGCTTGCGGATTCTTATACGCTCTATCTCAAGACCCATAATTATCACTGGAACGTCACCGGGCCGATGTTCCAGACCCTGCATCTGTTATTTGAAACCCATTACACCGAATTGGCCCTGGCGGTCGATCTCATCGCCGAGCGCATCCGTGCCCTTGGCGAATTTTCCCCCGGCTCGTACTCTGCTTTTGCCAAGCTCACCGTGATTCCGGAAGAAACCGGCCACCCGGATGCCCAGACCATGATCCGGAATCTGGTTCTTGGCCAGGAAGCGGTGATCAAGACCGCGCGTTCGCTGGTGCCCGTCGCGGATGCGGTCAACGACGAGCCGACCGTGGATTTGCTCACCCAGCGTATGCAGATTCACGAAAAGAATGCGTGGATGCTGCGCAGCTTGTTGGGTTAAAGACCGGTTGGGTTAAAACTGTGGTGGTGCGTACCCGGCAGCGACGTTGCTGTCGGGTGCAACCTTGCACCGTGGCTTTTCACGGATTACCTGAGCCCATGCCGCATTTGGTCGTATTCAGCCGCATCCAGGCCGCCAAGCCATGAAACTGCCGTCCGGCGGCGGCTGGCACGCGATTGGATATACCCTGGCCAAGGCCCGCGATGCCGGCGGGTACCTGAAAATGTACCAGGCTTTACGCACCAAAAACACCTGCAAGACCTGCGCCTTAGGCATGGGCGGGCAGCAGGGGGGCATGGTCAATGAGATTGGCCACTTTCCTGAAGTCTGCAAAAAGTCCCTGCAAGCCATGGCTGCGGATATGCAGAAAGCGGTGCCCGCCGCCCTACTCGAAAAAGCGGATTGGTCGTGGCTCGAAGGCTTGTCCCCGCGTCAGCTGGAAACCAGCGGCAGACTGACCACCCCGCTTTACGCCGGTCCAGATGACAGCGGCTATCGCGCGATGTCGTGGGAAGAATGCCTGACCCGCATGAGTGGAAAAATGGCGGCGACGCCTGCCAGTGAGAGCTTCTTTTATTTCAGTGGGCGATCCTCGAACGAAGCGGGATTTCTGCTCCAGTTGTTCGCACGGATGTACGGCACCAACAACGTCAATAATTGTTCGTTTTATTGCCATCAGGCTTCCGGGGTCGGACTGACCGGCATGTTCGGCAACAGCACCGGAACGGTCACTTTGGAAGACCTCGATGCCACCGATCTGATGATTCTGGTCGGCGCCAATCCAGCCTCGAATCATCCGCGTTTCATGCGCACCTTGATGGAATTGAAGCGCCGCGGCGGCAAGGTGATCGTGGTCAACCCGGTGGTCGAATCCGGCTTGGTCCGCTTCAGCGTACCATCGGATCCGCGCAGTCTGCTTTTCGGCACCCATTATCCAGACGTCTATGTGCAGCCGCATATCGGTGGGGATATTGCCTTTTTTGCGTCGGTCGCGCAGACGCTGCTGGAGCGGAATGGCGCTGACCGCGACTTTCTCAGTCAACACACCCAGGGGTGGGAGGCATGGGAAGATCAATTGCGAGCGTTCCGTCGTGAGGACCTCATCGCTGCCAGCGGAGTCGCCCAAGCCGACGTGGAGAGCGTCGTCGAACTGATGCTGCGGTCGAAAGCGACTGTTTTCGCCTGGGCGATGGGCATCACCCATCACGCGCACGGCGTCAATAATGTACGCATGCTGGCCAATCTCGCCTTGCTGCGTGGCATGGTCGCCCGCCCGGGTGCTGGTCTGCTGCCGTTGCGCGGCCATTCCAACATCCAGGGCATGGGCACCGTGGGCGTGACTCCCAAACTCAAAGACGCGATATTTCAGCGCCTGGAAGCCCATTTTGGCGTGAATCTGCCGACCGCGCCCGGCCTGGAGACCATGGGTTCGATGGAACGTGCCGCTGCGGGCGGCATTCGCTTTGCGCTGTGCCTGGGCGGAAATCTGTACGGCTCAAATCCCGATGCTGCTTTTGCCAAGCAGGCCTTACATAAGATCGACCAAGTGGTGTATCTGAGCACCGCCCTGAATACCGGTCATGTCCACGGGCGGGGTAAGGAAACTTTTGTCCTGCCGGTGCGGGTCCGCGACGAAGAAACCCAGCCCACCACCCAGGAATCGATGTTCAGTTTCGTCCGCCTCAGCGACGGAGGGCCTGCCCGTCACCACGGCCCCTGGGGCGAAGTGGAAGTCATCGCCGCGCTTGCCGAGCGGGTGCTGGGCAAAACAGGTCCCATCGATTGGGCGGGTCTACGCAGCCACGATGCGATCCGGGCCATCATCGCGGCCGTGGTTCCCGGCCTGGATGCGATCAAGGACATCGCGCAAAGCAAAACCGAATTCACCATCCCCGGTCGCAGTTTTGCGACCCCTGCCTTTAACACCCCCGATGGCCGTGCGGCGATGCACCCGATCAGCATTCCCACGCAGCTTCCCCTCGGACCCCAGCAATTCCGGCTGATGACCGTGCGCTCCGAGGGCCAATTCAATACCGTCGTCTACGAAGATGACGACCGCTACCGCGGCCAAAAACGCCGAGACATTATCCTCCTCCATCCCGACGACATCGCCCGTTTGGGCCTGCACGAAAACCAACGCGTCACCATCCGCAGCTCCACCGGCACCATGCCCAACATCCTGATCCGTCCCTTCCAAATCCGTCCCGGCAACGCCGTCATGTACTATCCCGAAGCCAACATCCTCATCCCTCGCACCGTCGATCCCGAATCAGGGACTCCTGCATTCAAGAATGTTTTAATCGATATCCTAGTTTGATCGGCATAGGTTTTTTCCATGTCGGATGCGCTATGTAAAAGGTCCTAGGTCCGAAGTCCTAGGTCGGATTCAGGCGTCAGGATTGCGCTCATGGTCAGTTCCAAAGACATAGAGACGATATCACATTCGCCGATGTGCCTCTAGAGTAGAACCCAAGCGACCTACAATGGCCCGGACCTCGGACCTCGGACCTCGGACCTCGGACCTCGGACCTTTTTTATAATTCACCAACCCGAGCACATACGCCACATGACAGCCGAGAATGATAGCTGCGATTAAAACCGAATGCCCGTCTCCAGAATCAATAAATAGCCCAAATGGGCCAATACGGCTACTGCCAATCCATGGCGTAGAAATGCGTAGCCGTAGATGCAGCCGGCTAGGGCGCGTTCGATGAAAGTGGGCCAGGCGAAAATTTCGGCGCCCGCATGATGATTGACCACGGTGGTGTGAGCGAGGCTGAAGAATGTGGCGCTGAGCGGGAGCATGAACCAGATCGCTAGGCTGCTTGGCCAGTCATAAAGGCGGATCAGGCATAGGCCGAGTCCCAGGACGATGCCGCGAAATAAGAGTTCTTCCTGCATGGCGCCGCTGATCAGCAGGCCAGCGGTGCCTGCGATGCTGTCGGGCACCACTTGGGCGCTGGCGAAAGCGATCGCGATGCGGCAGGTCATCCACACCACGGCCCAGCCCAGGACCTGGGCAAAAGTTTTCACAGGGGGCAATTGCCACGGGTAGCGCCCGCCGACTTGAACGATCACCCACCAGGCGAGCAGGACTGCAAAGCTGACGAAGGGTAGATGCAGGCCGACTAGGCGTCCCAGGTGGGACAGCAGGGGATCGGCCAACAATTGACCGGAGGCCGGTGAACTGCCGACGATCACCCGCAGAACCTCGCCTATGAGGCATAACGGCGCCAGCACGGCCAAGCTGGTCAGCGGATGCTGCAACGCGGCGTTGGACATGCGCATGACCACCGGGGGGGCGGCAAGAGGGCGGTGGGTGCGCGTGGTTTCGTCAGGCTCGGCCATGGCGAGTACGATGGAGTTGGCTTCCCGCCTCGCCAGTGCTTTGCCGGGGCGCGGTGGAGGGTAACGCCATCAGCAACGCCAACGGCCGATCCGGAAAACCGGATCGGCCGTTGATGTTGCTGAATCTGATGCGGCGGGAGCTTTGCTGCCGCGCGCAATCAACCGTTGCTGCAATCAGCCCTGGCCGCTGTCGGCGCGGCCTTCGCCGGAGGATTCGCGGCGGGGGCCGCGATCGTCACGACGGGGGCCGCGGTCGTCGCGGCGATCACCGCCACGGGGACGGTCGTCGCGGCGGGGGCCGCGATCATCGCTGCGTTCCTGGGCGACGTAGCCTTCGGGCTGGGTCAGCAGGGCCTTGCGCGACAGGCGGAATTTGCCGGTGCGCTGATCGACTTCGAGCAGCTTGACCTGAATGACGTCGCCAGCCTTGGCGACATCGTTGAGATCGCGCACATGCGTCCAATCCCATTCCGAGATGTGGACCAAGCCTTCGGTGCTGGGGACGAATTCGACGAAGGCGCCGAAGTCTTTGATCGAGACGACTTTGCCGGTGTAGGTCTTGCCGACTTCGGGGCTTTCGGTGAGGTCGGAAATCCAGCCTTTGGCCTTTTCGATCGAGCCCATGTCGGGCGAGGCGATGGTGATAATGCCATCGTCGTCGATGTTGATTTTGGCGCCGGTTTCTTCCTGGATGCGACGAATGGTTTCGCCGCCCTTGCCGATAATTTTGCCGATGAATTCGGGGTCGATCTGGATCTGGATGATCTGCGGTGCGTAGGGCGACAGCACGTTACGCGACACGGAGATGACTTCGTTCATCTTGCCGAGGATGTGCAGACGACCCTGACGGGCCTGTTCCAGTGCTTCGGCCAACAACTGCGAGCTGATGCCGGCAATTTTGATGTCCATCTGCAAGGCAGTGATGCCCTTGTCGGTGCCACAGACCTTAAAGTCCATATCGCCGTAATGATCTTCATCACCGAGAATGTCGGTCAGCACCGCGTAGCGGTCGCCCTCTTTGACCAAACCCATGGCGATACCCGCGACCGGCGCGGTGATCGGCACGCCGGCAGTCATCAGCGCCATGGCGCCGCTGCACACGGTGGCCATCGACGATGAACCGTTCGATTCGGTGATTTCGCTGACCAGACGGATGGCGTAGGGGAATTCTTCCTGCTTGGGCAGGACGGCGAGCAAGGCGCGACGGGCGAGAGCACCGTGGCCGATTTCGCGACGACCCGGACCCGGACGACCGCCGACTTCGCCGACCGAAAAGCCGGGGAAGTTATAATGGAGCAGGAAGCGCTCATTATATTTGGGCTTCAAGCTGTCGATGAATTGCTCGTCTTCGGCGGTGCCCAGGGTGGCGACCATGATCGCCTGGGTTTCACCGCGGGTGAACAACACTGAACCATGTGTGCGCGGCAGGATATCGAGATCGATGACGATCGGGCGCACGGTCTTGGTGTCGCGGCCGTCGATGCGCTTGCCCTTGAGGATCAATTCGCGGAAGACGACATCTTTGGCATCGCCGAAGGCGGCCTTGATCTGGGCAGCCTTGTCGGCGTCCCCAGCGGACAGGCTGGCAATAACGCTGTCGCGCACGGCGCGCACGGCGTCGGAGCGTTCATGCTTTCCCGCGGTGAGCAGGGCGGTGGCAATGGCGGCGTCGTGGCCTTTGAGGATGGGGTCGATCCACGGGCTCTTTTCAGGGCTGTGGAAGACCTTTTTGGGCGAGCTGAATTTGGTGCGCAATTCTTCGATGGCGGCAACGATTTTCTTGATGTTGACGTGCGCCAATTCCAGGGCTTCGACCATTTTCGCTTCGGGCACTTCTTGGGCGCCGCATTCGACCATGGTGATGGCGTCTTTGGTGCCGGCGACGACCAGATCCAGAATGCTGTCATTGCGTTGGCTAGCGGTGGGATTGACCACCAATTCGCCTTCGATGAGGGCGACGCGGACCGCGCCGATGGGGCCATTCCAGGGAATAAAGCTGGTGTGCAGGGCGGCCGAGACGCCGACCATCGACAACACATCGGGTTCATTTTCTTGATCAAAGCTGATCACCATCGAACCGCACGAGGTATCGCGCTTGTAACCTTCGGGGAACAAGGGGCGCAGGGGGCGATCAGTCAGGCGCGAGATCAGCGTCTCGTGGTCGCCAGGACGGGCTTCACGACGGAAGAAATTACCGGGGATGCGACCCGCAGCGTAATGCTTTTCGCGGTAGTCGACGGTCAGCGGAAAGAAATCCAGGCCCGCACGCGGCTCGCCGTCGCAACACGTCGACAGGATCACAGTTTCGCCGCAGCGGACCATAACCGCACCAGCGGCTTGTTTGGCGATATAGCCGGTTTCTAAAGTAATTTCGCGCCCGCCAATGGTGACGGAAACGGTGTGCTTGGTCATGCCGAGAGCGGCAAGGGACTGTTCGCGATCCATGAGGACGGCTCCTGGGCAGAATATGCCCGGTGGAGAACGCGCACCCGGGGGCCTGTCCGCAGGGTCGTCGGTCGTCTCTGTCAGGGGACCAGGGCGGCGGCGATCGTGTGGAAAGGCTTGCCCGATAAGGGAGCGGCGTTCGCAGGGTGAATGGTCAAGTGCAGGCGGACCTGCGGAGAAAAAATGACGCAGGCCCGGGGGTGCCGGGCCTGCGTCACAGAAAGTTTGCAATCAGACCAGCTGCTTCTGGCGGATACCAAGCTGTTCGGTCAAGGAGCGATACTTCTCGACGTCGTTGGTCTGCAAGTATTTCAGCAAGCGGTTGCGACGCGATACCATCATCAGCAAGCCGCGCCGACTGTGAAAGTCCTTGGCGTGGGTCTTCAGATGGCCGGTGAGGTAATTGATGCGCTCCGAGAGGAGGGCGATCTGGACCTCGGTCGAGCCGGTGTTGGTCTTTTTGCCGCCGAACTGTTCGATCAGTTCAGCTTTACGGTCTTTGGAGGGGGTCGGCATAGCGTGATTCCTTGCATACGAGGTGATGCCATCCAACCCAGGGGAGCGTTCACGCGCTCGCTCCTCCGCGTCAGGGGCCATTGGTGGGCGCGCAGATTAGAAGCGTGCGGGGGGGCTGCAATGGGTTTCATTTCTTTCACTTCCTGTTCGGAAGCGTGTCCTAGGTCCTATGTCCTAGGTCGGGGCCTATGCACGGTTATTGGGTTGGGGGGGGGAGTCCTCTAAAAAATTGGGCCTACGTTTTCGTTCGCAGAGAGGCTCGGAATCATTGATGTCCGAACATTTTGACTTACGACCAAATCCCTGACTGCACCAAGCACCTTCTGCCACGCTTTCGAAGACCTCGGACCTAGGACCTCGGACCTAGGACCTCGGACAGGAGCTGCATCTAAAAGGAAAATACATGAAAATCCCCGCCTTGAAAATCGGTGAATATACCTTTCAGAGTCGCCTGGTCGTGGGCACGGGAAAGTATCGGGATACCCCGACCATGTTGGCGGCGCTGGAGGCATCCGGAGCGGATGTGGTGACCGTGGCGGTGCGGCGTGCTCAGGTCGGGGCGCCAGCCGGGCAGACCCTGTTCGAGGTTCTGGGCGGAAAATACCAGCTGTTGCCGAATACGGCGGGATGTTTCAGTGCGGAGGATGCGGTGCGCACCGCGCGCCTGGGCCGGGAATTGGGCTTGTCTGATCTGGTTAAGCTGGAGGTCCTCGCGGACACTCAGACGTTGCTGCCGCATCCGGTTCAGACCTTGGAAGCCTGTCGTCAGCTGGTCAGCGATGGATTCACGGTCCTGGTCTACACCAACGACGATCCGGTTTTGGCCCTGGAATTGGAATCAGCTGGGGCGGCGGCGGTGATGCCGGCGGGGGCACCGATTGGCTCGGGGCAGGGGATCCTCAACTGCAACAGTATGAGCATCATCATCGAACGCGCCAAGGTCCCGATCATCATTGATGCCGGGGTGGGGACCGCTTCGGATGTGACCATCGCTATGGAACTGGGGGCAGCGGGTGTGCTGCTCAACACCGGCATCGCCGGAGCAGAGGACCCCGTAGCTATGGCCACCGCCATGCGCCACGCTCTGGAAGCTGGCTGGTACGCTGCCCGCGCCGGACGGATCCCGCGCAAGCGGTATGCGCATGCGAGCTCACCGACCACCGGCCTGATCGCGAGTGCGGAAAGCATCGCCGGCGAGTGACCCGCGGGGCGGGCTGAACACGGATCATCACCCAGTGTCGCCGAGGTCCCTGGTTGCGTCGACCACCCTTTCAGTGGTAGAGTCCTCCATGCTTGTCACCGGGGTTTGCTGTGCTGACCAGGATTGGGCTTGGATGTGGTCGAACCCAGTGCACCGCAGTCTTGGTGCCAATCCCCAAAATGACCAGACCGGGCCGCTATGAATATTCGTACCACAGTGGCGGCAAGTCTCGGTCTGGCGATTGTGATCTTGGTGGTCGCGGTGGCGGTGACGCTGCGTTGGGTGCTTTTGGATCAATACCAGCGCCTCGAAACACGTCAGGCCACAGTGGAGATGGATGCGCTCGGCGCGGCGGCTGCGACGCAGGCAAAAGAATTGGATCAACGCGTAACCGACTGGTCGTTGTGGGGCAGTTGCCACGATTGGTTCCTGGATCCCCAGCCAGCCTTTATCGAAGAGCTGGTCACCAAAACTTGGATGGACCAGTCAGGCATCGATCTGGTTGCACTCTTCGATGTCCGCGGGCACCTGCAGGCCGGGCGCACCCTTGAACCCGATCATCAGCGCATCGTGACGCTAGATGCGACCTGGGTTCCCACCTTATCGACGGCGCCGCTGTTGTTCACCCATCAACTCGATGGCCAAGCCGCGGGTATCGTCACCCTCGGAAATCAGCCGTGGCTGCTCGCGTCGCGGCCCAGTCTGAATGACGCCGGAAAAGGTCCGGTCCGCGGCACCGTGCTCATGGGCCGCCGTCTTGGCCCCACTTTTCTCAGTGCGGTGGTGCGGGGTCAGGACCGCATCATCGCCGTGCGGCCGATGGATGGACAGGTTTCGGCGACGCCGTCCCTGACCCCGCTTGATGACGGCATTTTGATCGCCACCATTCCCTTGCCGGATCCTACCGGCCAGGCGCACTGGTATCTGCGCAGCGAATTGCCACGTGAAATATGGCAGCAGGGCGTGCACACCAATCGCCTGCTACTGGCGGTAGTCGTGGCGGTGGCATTCCTGGTGGCGGTGGTGGCGTGGTGGGTATTGGAAAAGCGCGTATGTGCCCGCCTCAGTCGCCTTGAGCACCAAGTCAGTGGCATCAGCACTGGTCAAGAACGGGTCGCGCAGGTAGGTGACGATGAAGTCGCCCGTCTGGGTGCGGCTTTCAATCGGGCTCTCGATGATCTCGGCAAAGCCAACGTGCAATTGGCGGCATCGCGTGATGAGGCGTTGGCAGTTACTAAGGCCAAGGCGGATCTGTTGGCCGCGGTTAGCCACGAATTGCGCACGCCGCTCAATGGCATTCTCGGCATGATCCGCCTGCTCGGGAATGCGATCATAGACAAAGAGAGTCGTGAAATGCTCGAGGTCATGCGTACCAGCGGCGATAATCTTTTGGTGCTGGTCAATGATATTCTCGATGTCTCGCGTCTGGAGGCCGGACGCATGGAACTGGAATCGATGGTGTTTGACTGTCGATCCGTCGTCGAAGATGCGCTGTTGCTGCACGCCGAAAGGGCTCAGAGCAAAGGTATCAACCTGGCAGCAGTGGTTGATTCCGGGCTGCCCCGGCATGTCAATGGCGATCCGGGACGATTCCGCCAGATCATCCATAATCTGGTTGGTAACGCGGTGAAATTCACCGAACGCGGTGAAGTCGTCGTGCGCCTGCTCCCCGATCCCAGCCTGGCCGCGCCGGGTTTCATCGGTTTGCGTCTCAGCGTCCGCGATACCGGGGTCGGTATTCCGCGCGCGGTGCAGGATCGCTTGTTTCAACGCTATACCCAGGCCGACAGTTCGACCGCCCGGCGTTTCGGCGGCAGTGGGCTCGGGCTGTCAATCTGCAAACAATTGGCAGAGCGCATGGGCGGCAGCATCCATCTGGAAAGCGATTCGACCTCGGGCAGCACCTTAACGGTGCACATGCGCCTCGCCCGCGTGGAAGTCGCGCCCTCGACCGAACCGGGCGCTGGCCGCGAGGACGCCAATCGGGTTCTGGTCATCGACCCCCATGCCGCGACGCGTGAAGGGCTGCGGCACACGTTGCGCAGTCTGTCCTACGTCGTCGAAGAGGCGGGCACGCTGGACCAAGCGCGGCTGCTTATCCAGGCCGGCGGGGGCTACGCCCGGGTGCTGGCAGGGACGACCGTGTGCGATCCTGCGGCCAAGCCGGATGAAATCGTCACTGCCGTGCACACCGCCTGCGGTGAATTGCCTATTTTACTACTGACCCATCTCGCGGACCGCGCCCGTTTCGTCGGCGTTAAAGGGTTAGCGGCGGTCCTGGCCAAGCCGATCCGCCGCGTCCATCTGCGGGAATCGCTGGCACGTTTGGCGAACCCGGATCCGAGCCGCCAAGGCCCCATCGACCCGGTCGACGATGATAGCGGCCTGCGTAACGGCCTGCGCGTCCTGGTGATTGATGATAGCCAGATCAATCAACGCGTGGCCTCGGGGATGTTGAAGCGTCTGGGCTGTCACGTTGATGTTGCCGGTAATGGCCTCGAAGGCCTCGAAGCCCTGCGTCGGCGGCGCTACGACTTGATCGTGCTCGACTGTCAGATGCCCGTCATGGACGGTTTTGTGATGGCGGAACAATGGCGTCGTGAAGAAGATCGCGACCGCCGCGTCCTCATGGTCGCCCTCACCGCCGACGTCACCGTTGGCGCCCGCGATCGCTGTCTCTCTGCCGGAATGGATGATTACCTGGTGAAGCCCATCGACTTTGACCAACTCGCCAGCACTGTCCGCCGCGCAGTGTCGCGCCGTTCCGATGGCAGCGGTAAATTACCGGCCCTGTGTGACCTCGATCGCACCCGCACCGCCAAAGGCGAACTGGATCGTGTGCTGTTGGATCAGGTGCGCATTCTCGGTGACGACGGTTTCCGCAACGTCATCGACCGCTACATCGACGGCATGCCCCAGCGCCTGAATGATCTGACGCAGGCCTTGGATCACAACGACGCCGCCAAGGTCGGCATGATCGCCCACCAGATGGTCGGCGAAAGCGGCCTAGTCGGCCTGCGCCGCGTCGAACACCTTGCCCGCGAAATTGAATTGGCCGCCCGCTCCGACGGACGCATGCTCGAAGCCCATCTCATCCCGCTGCGCGAAGCCTTTTCGCGGGGCAGTGAATTGTTGCTAGTCGCTCGCGATGAACCTGCGACCGGGGATTCGTGATATTTTCAGGTCAATCGCCAGAGAACGTTAATCACGTGATTGGCTGAGAACTTCTGCGGCCAATTACCGCTGGGAATGATTGGCCAAGTCTAGGGCAGCGCGATTAGTAACCTGAAGACCTGTCAGGCGAGATAAGTGACTAAGGGTAACGAGATTCCCCCGTATTGCGAGCATCCCCATGGCGACGACTGATTCCGACATACCACGCAAGTGCCCTAGCTGTGATGCTGTCTTCCGTCGTCAGGCCAGAATGTTTCGTTGGCAAAAGGTAACCTGGATTTTCATGATAGCAGCACTTCCAGCGACGATTCTGTGGAATGTTATCTTCTTTTATTTCAGTCCGTTCATACCGAAGGTCCTTCATCTCTACTGCCAAAAATGTGCGTGGATGGGGCAATTTCTTTGTCGAAAAAGAGTACCACGTTGACACGTGGCAGTGCTTCATGCGTATGCGACGTGGTCGATTGTCACTTTTCCTGCGTCCTGTGTCCTGTGCCCTCGAGAGTTCGAAGTGCTCGCATTTTTTCGCGATGCCGCAATTTGAATTCGTCAGCGGTAACCGCCGAAGGCCCTTCCGAAGCGGCCGGGCGCTGGAACGGAATCCGTGCCTCACCCACAGCAAGGCACGCTGATTCATCCCTCCGCCAACCTCATGCGGTCCCGTGCTTCACCACGTACCCGAACAGGAATGGGGATGAGTGATTGTTGCTTACTCGCGCTTCGTGCTGCCTGGATCGGTCTTGTTGCGATCAAACAGCCCCAGCTGCTTGCCTTTTTCGGCGCCGTTTTCAGGTGCATCAAGGTCATCATCAGTGACATCAGACCGGGCCCACGAAGGAGCCTTGGGCGGGGGCGGGGCTGCTTGCGGAGTTGTCTGCGGAGTTGTCTGCGGAGTTGTCGGCGGCGCGGGCGGGGTCGTGGGGGATGGGGCCGGAGCGCTGGCAGCATCCTCACCCAGGACTTTGTCCAGGCGGGCGAGGATGTCATCGAGCTGCGGTGCCTCCATGGGCGCGACTTCCGTCGGGGCGTCGCTGCGGTTCGCAGGCATCGTCGGCGTTGCCGGCTGGCTACTGCTGGGAGTCGGTGCGCTGACGGCACCGGCGCCTTCTTTGGGAATACTGTGATGAAAGCCCAGCTCTTCCAGGCGCGTTGCGCGGACGTGCACGTCCTTGGTTGGCGGCAGATCCTTCGGGGTCAGACGATCATCGAGCCCCGCGAATAAGGCGCCGACTTCATCATCGGCATCCGCGTCTTTTTTCGCGCGACCGCTGAGCAGATCTGCGGTGCCATGTTTCGGGGCCGAATCCGGGCGTAGATCCCCAGAACCAATGCGAATGGTCGGTTCCTGGGCCTTGGCCCGACGGCTTTCCTCACCGATCTGGCTCGCGCTGGTGCCCTGTTCGAGCAAGTTCTGTTGCACGCCGGCGGTTGAGGTCGCGCCCTTGGGCGACACTGGCCGCGCACCCGGACGGCGCACCGGCGCGGTCTTGGGCTGCACCGGCGTCATCAGGATGGTCCAGATCCGCCAACCGTAGTAGAGCGTCAGTGGAATCGTGACCAAAAACACCAACGGCCAAATGTCGTGCAGGAACTGATGGATGGCTGTAAACATGGCGCCCCGCGTGAGTTCTGTTACTGCGACATCCTGCGGCCCCAGGATGTCTCCGCAATGGTCCGTGAAGGGGGTCAGGGCAGGCGGATGATGCGGCTAGACGCTGAGTGTGGTGCTTTCAGTAGTGCTTTCAGTAGTGCTTTCAGTGGTGCTTTCAGAAGCCGAAGCCGCTATTCCTGAGCTGAGCGACCCCGGCATTCCCTCAGCACGTCCGCCGCGGCTGCTGCTTATGCTCGGCCAGTTTCTTGGCCAAGTCCTCAAACCCAGGGCGGCCGAGCAGGGCAAACACGGCGTGCTTGTTGTGCTCGATGCCGGGCTGATCGAAGGGATCGATACCGTACAGTTCAGCGCTCATCACGATCGATAATTGCAGCAAGTAGATCAGGCCGCCAATGTGGTGCGGGTCGATGGTGTCCAAGATGATGGTGCAGTTCGGGCGGCCGCTGGCGGTGATGCTTTGCTCGGCAGCGATAAAGCCGTGATGCAGCAAGGCGCCGCATTCCGCACCACCAACAAAGGCGACCGAATCGACTTTGGCGTAGGAATCAGGCGCGGTCACGGTGGCGCCGTGATCCCTGGCGGTGATGAAGGTGATGACCTTATCGAAGGGCCCTTCGGCCGAGAGCTGCATCGAGGCATGCAACGCGGCCGAACCCAAGGCGATCATCGGCGCCGGGCCCACATGCACGGCCTTGCCCTTGCGGTTGAGCATCTTGCCCAGACTGACCGAACACAGGTGCGCATACCATTCGGTGACGCTGAATAGGCGATTGGAAAATGCGATGGTCTCGTGGATGGTTTTACGCCGCTTGCGGGTCAGCAAGTAGTGCACCAACGAATGCATGTAGGCCGGATTCTTGAACGCATCGCCATGTCGGCAGCGCTGGTCCATGTCTGCCGCTCCGGCGAGCAGGGCGGTGATGTCGATGCCGCACATGCCGGCGACGAATAGTCCGGGATTGCCCAGAGCCGCATAGCGCCCGCCGAGATTGGCGGGGATGGGCAGAATAGCACATTTTTCCTGACGCGCGATTTCGGCCAAGCCGCCGTGTTCGCTATCAGTGGCGACGACGAGTTGATTGGTGAGCGAGGTCTTGCCGGCTTTTTTCTTAAGCAGTTCCATCAACCACAAGGTAATGGCCAGGACCTCGGTGGTGCTGCCCGAACGGCTGACGCTATAGACCAAGGTGGTCTTGGGATCGACCACATCGGCGATATCGGTGATCAGGGCGGGGTCGGCATTATCGATGATGTGCACGCGCGGTGCACCCTTGCGCGCCTTGCCGGCCAAAACCGGAAACGCGTGGTGGGTCAACGCGCCGAGCACGCCACGAATCCCAGCGGCGGCACCACCCAGGGCGACGACAATAAGGTCCTCCCATTTGCCCTGATGCTTTTTCAGCAAGGCTTTGAGGGCGGTCTGATCCTGGTAGGGCAAATCGAAGAAAGCGCTCTGGCCAGTCGTGCGCAGTTCGTCGACGTTCTCGTGGTGCTTGGGGAACTTGGCCACCAACGTATCGATCTCGGGCTTCGTCAGCCCGTGGGTCGCGCCGATGCTTTCGGCAAGGCAATTGGTGAAGTCGAGCGTGATACCCATGGAGCTCCTCGTTACTGCAACCTCCCTGGGGTCAGGGATTTCCGTACCTGCCGCCGGGAAGGTCCGGAGCGGATGGCCCGAACAGGAGCGTAGTTTCGGTTGCAAGGCTTTTCAAGGGCAGAAACCGCTTGAGGGCCGCGCCGTCTAGCTAGTGTAGAGTGTTACCATCGTGATCGCAGGCCCTTCGAGCGGCATCCCGCCCAGACTCCGGCGAGGGCGCCGGGCTCGTGGCCAGCCCCACTGGCGGCGGTCGCCAAGACCAACGCGAGGTGCAAAAGAGTGGCCGGGTTACGCCCGCCATGACGGGCGGCCAACCAGCGGAAAAACCGGGCTTTTGCCTGTCCGCGCATCCAGGCCGACGCGCGGTCGGCGCCGTCCCGGCGATGGACTGCGCGCAGATCACGGGCAAAGCGTTTGTGCCCAGACAGACGTAGGAAAAAATCATAATCCTCGCCCAGAGCATACCCCGGTCGGCGGCCATCGAACCCGGTGGCGGCTGCTGGCTGCCGGCGCACCACAAAGCAGCAACCGAAGAGGGCCTTGCTCGCCCGGTCGACCGACCCGGGCGTTTGCCGACGGGGATCCGCGAACACGCCCAGCTGGGCCAGCCGGTGCAGCTGGCGCACGTGCCGCGGTCGACTTTCGACCACCGGCCCCCAGGCGACGCAGTCGGGTTCACGCCGCGCCAGGGCCAGGGCTTGGACGGCGAAATCCGCGGCGACATCGCTGTCGTCATCCAGAAAGCACACCAGCTCGGCAGCGGTCTGCGCGAGCAGAATATTCCGCGCCGCGGGCAGGCTGCGGATATCTGGTCGATGCAACACCTGCACATCGGATGCGCTGGGAAATGGCTGCGGTGATTGATCGCAGATTATGATCGCCGCGCCTACGGCCTCGGCGGCGCGGCGAATGCTCGGCAGCGAGCGCGCCAAAATGTCGTGACGGTTGCGGGACGGGATAAGAAAGGCGAATGAACTCATACCGGCGCCAGCCAGCGTGGTGCGAGACGTTCCAAGGTGAACGGACGCATGCGTGCCTGGGCGGCGCGACCCAAGCGTGCAGCCATCTTTGGATCACCGAGACAACCAAAAATTGCTGCGGTCAGGGCCGGCACATCACCGACTGGCACCAGCATCCCGCACGCCCCGTCCGCCAATAATTGCCGCGGCCCGGTTTCGCAGTCGGTAGCGATGCAGGGTCGACCCAGGGCTAACGCTTCGGCCAGGGCGTTGGGCCAGCCTTCATAGCGTGAGGTCAGCAGAAAGATCGCGCACGCCTGCATCCACGGCCAAGGATCGGCAACCGCTCCCACCAGGTGGACGCGATCAGCGATACCAAGATCAATCCCGATATTGTGCAAACACGGACGTTCGGGCCCATCACCGAGAATGACCAAGTCCGCGTCCGTACTGCTGGTACACGCGGCAAAGGCCCGAATCAAGGTGGCAAAATCCTTTACCGCAACCAAGCGTCCTGCCGCGAGCAGAAATGGTTTCGTGGGCAGCTTCGCCGGTTCGGCTTGGTCGGCGGACCCAGCAGAGATTGCGACCGGATTGGCAATCACCCGCAGTCGCCGTGGCCGCAGACCAACGTCGCGCACCAGACTCTGCGCAACGCCGATCGACGGGGCAACCACTGCCGCGGGCAGTCGATATAACAGGCGCATCAACAGGCGTTCAGGTCTGGGAATAGTCGCGGCGGGTTCACGGACACTAACCTGTAACCGATTCTGGCGGCGCAGGAAAGTGCTGGCGAGCAGCACCGGGATATTGGCGGCCTCGGTGAAGGTGATGACGCGGTGATAGCGACCCTGCGCCAGCACGCCCACCAGACGCACGGTGCGCCGCACCAGCATAACCGCCTTGTTGAAAGTCCCAGGTCCACCGGGCAAGCCCAAATCCCGTATCTCACCGCTGAGTGGGTAAGCGCGTTCGCCGGCATCGAAATACGCCACCGTCAACGCATGCCGAGGCGCGAAATGCGAACTGAGCAGCGACACTACGCGCTCGGCACCACCGCGGTTCAGAGTTGGAATGACCAGCAGTATCCGCATCACCATTCTCTGCGCTTCGACCCGCTGTCGGCAAGACCGCAGGCGTCGCCTGTGCGTGAATTCGTGGTGTGTTGGGGGCTGCGTCCTCCCTGAGTTGCTGGCAGCTCGCACCGACTTTGTCCGAGCGCGATGGCCGCCAAGACCTGACGATGCCACGGGCTGAGCGGAACACCCGGCAAACATGCGCGCGGAATCCATACCGCGACATGACCAGGTTCGGTCCGCAGGGGGCCGGGATGCCAGGGACAGCTGAAAAATTGGGCGATGGAGCGATCGCCAACGATGAGGTCGCACACCGGCTTCAGCGCGGAGGGAATCCAATCGAGCTCTTCCCGCAATTCGCGGCGCAGGCACGCTTCAGCGGTTTCAAAGGCTTCACGACGGCCGCCAAAACAGGTCAGTTCGTTGCACGCATGCAGTGACCCCGCCGGGCGCAATTCTAGCAACAGACGCTCATCGAGGTCAGCGATCACCGCACAGGCATACTCCGGCGCATCCATGCGGGCTCAGGGTAGCCGCAACCCGGCACGCGCAAAGCGGGGGAGCCCAGCCATTCGGGGTCTACGGGCGGCGACCGCAAACCTAGGGGATTCGAACACCTAGCCGTTGTACAACCGCGTCCGCAGTGGTCTTTGCAGGTTTTTCCATCTTGCCGGAATACACCTTGCTGATGCAATCTCTGCCATGCCGAGCCTGGTGCAATTCGGAGCGGGGAATATCGGCCGCGGATTTCTGGCAGAACGCTTCTGCCGGGCGGGTTGGGCGATCACCTTCGTCGACGTAGTTCCCACCGTGCTCGCGGCATTGCGCAGTCGCGGCAGCTATCAGGTCATTGCCGTCGATGGGCTAAGCGAAGAGCCGTTCACGGTGACCCCGGTAGGCGCCGTTGATGGCAACGATCGCGCGGCAGTCGCAGCGGCGGTGGCGCAAGCCGATATGGTGGCGACCGCGGTCGGGCTGGGCGCGTTGCGCCATCTGGCTCCAGGTTTGGCTGCTGGCTTAGCTCAACGTAGCCGTCCCCTGGATATTCTGGTCTGCGAAAATGGGCTGACCGCAGCCCAGGATCTGCGCACGGCCATTTTGGCCGCCTGCCCAGCTGCGGACCGCGCCGCCATTTCCCAGCGTCTCGGCGTGGTACGCACCAGCATTGGCCGGATGATTCCTGCCGCGCGCGCAGGGGGCGGCTTGGATATTCGGGTGGAACCCTACGCCACCTTGCCGGTCGAGGCCGCGGCATTTCGTGGGACGATTCCGCAGGTGCCGGGATTGGTCGCCAGTGCTGACATCAATCTCACCATCGCGCGCAAACTCTATCTGCACAATTTGACCCATGCCTGTCTCGCCTATGCAGGGGCGCAACGCGGCCTCGCGACCATCTCCGCGTGCGTCGCGGATGCACAGGTCTGCGCGGGCGCCTGGGCCGCCGGCCTGGAAGCTAGCGCGGCATTGGCCCGGCAATTCGGTGGTGCCGACGATCAGCAAGTCCAGCGTCTTCGTGACGAACAGCAGCATCTGCTGAACGATTTGTTTCGCCGTTATGCCAATACCGCTCTCGACGATCCGGTAGCCCGGGTCGGTCGTGATCCGCTGCGAAAATTGGCCAACGACGACCGCTTGCTCGGTGCCGCTAGCATCTGTGTGCAGACCGGGGTGCCGTGGCCGGCGATTGCTCGTCATATTATTGCCGCCTGCGCCTGGACCTGCGCCGCTGATGAACCCCAGGCTGCCGCCTGGCATCACGCGCAAAAAGCAGGCATTGCCGCACAATTATTCCTGACCGCCCAGCTCGACGCCAAGGATCTCCGTATGTCATCCATCCAAACCGCCCATCATCGTGCCACTGCTGCCGTCGCCATGCGCGCAGCCGGTCTGGTCCTGCACCCGTCTGAAGAAGACGCGGTAGAGATCGCCGATTTCGGCCTGGGGCGTTTCGCTGAATTCGGGCTCGCCATCCATGTCTATGTCAATACCGACCGCTGCTGCGCTAAAGAATTGATGATGCTGCCGGGCCAGATCTGTCCGGAGCATCGCCATCCACCCCTGGATGGTGATCCGGGGAAGGAAGAAACCTTTCGCGTCCGTCAGGGCGTGGTGGATTTGTTCGTGCCGGGCCATCGTCAGGATACGGATGAGCGCAGTACGGCTTTGGCTCGCGTCCCCGCGGACAAGCAACAGGCCTTCACCATGTTCAAGTGCATCCATCTGGAACCGGGCGATCAATACACCCTGCGCCCAAATACTCCGCACTGGTTTGTCGCCGGTCCCGACGGCGCCATCGTCAGTGAATTTTCTACCCGCTCCCGCGACGAAGCCGATGTCTTCACCGATACAGCCATCCGGCGGGTCGGCTGATGGGTAGCGATATCCGCCCGCACGGAGCGACCACCGCGCGCCAGATTGCCGCGCGGCTGCGGCAGTGGGACCCGCAGGCGGATCCGCGGACAGCGGTGGCGGGCTGTGATGGTTTTGTTGATGAGATGATCTCCGTTGTCGGTGAACGGCATGCGCCGGGAAAATGGACTGCCCTGCCCTCGATGGCGGATCTCGGCCGCGTGCTCATCGATGCCACGGGCCGTAATGGTCTGCGGGAAATCGTCGTCCATTCTGCCGATGCGGGCGGTTGTTCAGTCAATCTCAGCGATGGCCTGGCAACGTTGGGTGTCGCGGTGCATCATTTTGGCACGACGGGGAATCCGCGGCATCCAGCGTTTGCAGAATTCGCTGAGCGCTGCGCCTCCTGCACGGCCTGGGGTTCTGTCTATGGCCGGTCGCTTTGCTTGGAATTCACCGACGGAAAATTCTTTCTTGCCGCAGTCGATCAACTCAGTGCCTTGACCGCGGACGTGGTCCGGGCCCATCTCGCGGATGGCATCTACGCCGAGCGGTGTGCGCAGGCGGATCTGATTGTGCTCAATAATTGGTCGTTGTATCCGCACATGACCGCGATTTGGCAGGTATTGAACGATCAGGTCTTTACGCAGTTGTCGCATCGGCCCTGGGGTTTCATCGATCTGGTCGACCCCACGGCGCGATCGAGCCAGGATATTCATGAGATGTTAACCGTCGTAAGCGGATTCGAGGCCAACCTGCGTATTGCCTTCGGCGTCAATCTGACCGAGGCAGCAGTACTGACCCGCGTACTCGGCCTGCCTGACCCCGGCGCTGATCTGGTCGCTACCGCCATCGCCCTGCGCGAGCGCATCGGGGTCAGCGAAGTCATTGTGCATAATCGCAGCGGAAATGCAGTGGCCTGGGACGGCGGCGCAGTGGCAGTTCATCCGGGACCGACGTGCGCCGCGCCGGTGAAAAGCACCGGTGCAGGCGATCGTTTCAATGCGGGGTACAGCCTGGGTCTGACCCTGGGGCTGAATCCAGCCGAACGCTTGGATCTGGGTTCTGCCGTCGCGGGAGTATTCCTGCGCCAGGGACGCAGTGCGACCACCGCGGAACTGCTGGCATTTCTTGATGCCTGGAACTGATGCAGGAAAGCTCATGCGCGGCGCTTGCCCGGCCCGACCAGAGCGCCTACCCTGCGCCCAACCAGGAGGACGACATGGCGACGAAGAAACCATCCAGTGCTGAGGCCAGTTCCAGTAAGGCCAGTCCTAAGGCAGCGCCTTCCGCGACAGCAGGCAAAGCAGCGGAGAAACCCGCCGCTAAACCCGCCGTCAAGCCCGCCGTCAAGCCCGCCGCGAAAGCGTCCGTACCTGCAGCGATAGCATCGCCAGCCGGAAAGACCGCCGCTCCAGCCAATGCGGGAGCGGCCAAGCCTGTTCCTGCGACCACTGCGAAAGTGGCATCGGCAAAGACAGGTTCGGCTACAAACAAAGCGGCCACACCCGACCGTCAGCGCATGGTCGCCGAGACTGCCTATTTCCTTGCCGAGCGTCGCGGCTTCCATGCCGGCAATGCGCTTGAGGACTGGCTGACAGCTGAACGTCACGTCGACGCCCGCCCGCGCGGGTGAGCAATTCCCCCATTCCAGCCTCAGCCCCCGGCCCCGGCCCCGGCCCCGGGCCGGTGCCGGGCCCGTCCTTGCAGCAGCACGACCTGCGACCCCGCGTCGCCAGCGCCGTGGTGGGGCGGATTCGTATAATTCCGGGGGCTACCGTGGTCGAAATCGGCTCGGGCCGGGGGAACCTGACCGCCGCCCTGCTCGCCGCGGGGGCGATTGTCCACGCCATCGAACTAGATGCCGACCGTTGCCGCCTTTTGAGTGAACGCTTCGCCGACGCCATGCTGGGCGGACAATTCATTCTTGAGCAGGGCGATGCCCTACGCCGCCATCCGCAGCCAGATGGCCCGTGGCAGGTCGTCGCCAATCCGCCTTTTCAGCACACCGCTGCCCTGGTGCGCGGCTGGCTCCTGGGTCAGTTGGGGCCGCGCCCGCCGTTGTCGCTGGATCTGATTCTGCAACGCGAAGCCGCGGGTAAACTCGGTGGCGGTCGTCAGGCCGAAACCCGGTCCAGTATATTAACCCGCCTCGCGGGTGAGCCGCGTTTGGTCCAACCCTTGGATCGTAGCGATACCATTCCCGCGAGCCGCGTGGATCTGGTGCAGTGGTCTTTGCGCCGCACCAACCACGTTGCGGTTGCGGATCTCGTCATGGTCGATCGTTTACTTGAGAGGGTTTTTGCTGGCACTCACACCATGCAGGACGCGCTGCGTGGCCTGGCCACCGCAGTGCAGATTCGCCGTCAAGCTCAGGAGCAGGGCTGGGATCCGCAGGCGCATCCCCGCACCTTGCCGCCCGAAGCGTGGCTACCGTTGGCGCGACTGGTGAAGATGTGCGGAAAATTGCCCTGAACCCGCTTGACCCGATTGTAAGCGGACGGATGCGTTCAACTTTTAGATCGTGATAGTCGGCAATCAGCGGACTCATGCTGCGGAAACCCAGATAACCGGAACCAAGCACTGGTCCAGTGTCGGCTGAGTTCGGATCCTGCCAACGCGATGGGCTCAAGTTCAGCTCAGACGTTCACGTACGCTCGCCACGGCCTGATCCATGCTAATGCGCACTTGTTCGGTAGTGTCGCGGTCACGCAGAGTGACGGTGCCGTCTTGCATGGTCTGCCCGTCGATGGTGATGCACCACGGGGTGCCGATCTCATCGTGCTTGGCGTAGCGCTTGCCGATGGAGGCTTTTTCGTCGCACTTGGCCAGGATGCCGGCCTTGCGAAAGGCAGCGGCCAATTCTTGCGCCTTTTCGGGCATGCCGTCTTTTTTCACCAAGGGCAGAATGGCGACTTTGATGGGTGCCAGACGCGGATGCAATTTCAGCACCGTGCGCTTTTCGATTTCGCCAGTGGCGGTGCGGCGTTCTTCCTCGTGGTAGGCATCGATCAGATACACCAGCATGGCGCGGGTGGCACCGGCGGCGGGCTCGATGACGTAGGGCAGATACTGCCATGGCTTTTTGCCGGTGGCGGGATCTTCCTTTTCCTGATCGGTGTAGCGTAGCTTTTGCCCGGAATGCTTTTCGTGCTGGCTGAGATCGTAGTCGGTGCGTGAGGCGATACCTTCGAGTTCGCCCCAGCCCCACGGATAGGCATATTCAACGTCGTAGCAGTCGTCGGCGTAGTGCGCCATTTCGTCGGCAGCGTGTTGACGGAATTGGAACTTGCTGGGATCGTTGGCGTAGCGCTTCCACCACGCCATGCGCTGTTCCTTCCAATACGCCATCCATTCCTTCTGCGTGCCGGGCTCGCAGAAAAACTCCATTTCCATCTGTTCGAACTCGCAGGAGCGGAAGATGAAATGTTCAACGGTGATTTCGTTGCGGAAAGACTTGCCCATCTGGGCGATACCAAAAGGAACTTTTTGCCCACTGCTGTCCAAGATGTTCTTGAATTGGACGAACATCGCCTGCGCAGTTTCGGGACGCAGATAGGCCATTGCCGGGGAGGTGATCTGTTCAATCGCCGCCCGCAGGATTTTGGCGCGATCGCCACTTGCCAATGCCACCGCAAGGGCGCCTTCTTGGGCATCCTTGCCGAAGCGTTCGGTGACCGCCGTGGCCAAATCTGGTGCGGCAGTAAGAGCAGCAAGGTGGGTTGCCACTTCATTCATTGGATCGACCGCACCCAGCGCCGTACGGAACATCAAATTGAATTGACGCTCTTCGCTTAAAAACGGCGAACCAAAGGTTGGCCCGACATAGCCGCGAAAGGGAAAATAGTGAACGGGATTTTCTTGGCCGCCAGGGTTCCAGCTACCCCCTATTTCCGTCACCTGCTGAGCATAGAGGAGGGCTTTTTCTACAGGGATCGATTTTGGGCAATAAACGAACTTTGAGGAGTTAACGCAATAAAGACCGTTCAGTACGCGGCCTTCACGTTCGAGGGTGATCCCAAAGCGCTTTTCAATAATCTCCGCCCAGGTCTTGGCCACGCCCTGATCGGCACAGGTGATCGGTAGCGCGTCGCCGGGCTTCGGGCGCGGCGCCTTGTCAGCGCGGAAGCGTTCCTTGGACACCAGACAATCGACCAAGGGATCGGCAAACCCAGCCGCATGGCCCGAGGCGCGCCACACGTTGGGATGCATGATGATCGACGCATCCAGTCCAACGACATTGTCACGGCCGTGCACCATGTCGCGCCACCACTCGTTCATCAGGTTGCGCTTCAGCTCGACACCCAGAGGCCCGTAGTCGTAAGCCGACTTCAGGCCACCATAGATCTCAGACGACTGGAACACAAAACCGCGGCGCTTGCACAGCGAAACGATCTTTTGCATCAGGTCATCGGCCTGGGTCTGGGCAGCACTGGACATGGGAACCTCCGCGGGGGAGGGGGATCATGGCAAAGGTCCTGAGGTCGGAAAGTCCGGAAGTCAGCCGGGAGAACGCCCACAGTTGGAGCAACTCGGAGCACGACCGAACAATCGACCGAGTTCCAACCTCTCCTTGCTGGCTTCCTATGCAGATTCCCTGGCCTTATTATTGAGACACCGTCTTTTATTCCGATCCCGCAGAGTTGGCGCCCTCAAGACTTAGGACCTCGGACCTCGGACCTCGGACGTTGTCTTTACGGCCGAAACAACAGCGCCCCTTCATACAACGCCAATTCCTCTTCCTCGTCAAAAAAGCGTTCCATGCCGTGTTGGATATCGCCCAGCGACAGACCTAGGCCTTCGACGATTGCGGCGTCAAAGGGATCGACGTAGGGATCGTGGGCGGGGGCGAAGCCGGCGCCTTTGACCAAATTGCGCGCCAACTGCACGAGCATGGGGCCGTGGGTGTCCTCGCCCGCCAGCAGGGGGTTATCCTGGTGATGCATGCTGCGGACCAGCAGCGGGGGTAAATTGAGATGGTGCGCCCACAAAGATCCCAGCAGGGCTGGCGGCGCGCCGAGTTCTTCTTGCAGCAGGCTGGCGAAGGTGCGACGGGGTTCCCCCACTAGGCGTGCGTTGGCGCGGCACATTTCGCCGGAAAATAGCAGGTGTCCGACCATGCTGCCCAAATCATGGGTCAGCCCCAGGGCGTGCATGGTTTCTTCGGGCATGTGGCGATCGCGCAGCACCGGGCTGGCAGTGCCCAGAATGCGACACATGGCGGCGGTCGCGTTGGCCAGACTCCAAATGCCAGCGACGGCTTGTTGGCATGGTTCAGGGAGTGGGCGCACATTTTTCACCAGACCATGCACGGTGGCGGTGCCCAGCACGACCAGGGCATTATTGACCGAGGTCACCTCACCCGGCGCGACGATGGCAGCACGCCCGAGGATAACCGCGGTCAGAACGGGATCAGATGCGATGACGGAGGCAATTATCGGGGTGGCTATTTCACCATCCTGCAAGAGGCGGTCTAACTTGCCCAGGGTGCGGGCGAAAGTGACCGTGGGCAGGGTCATGATCCGGGCGGCGATGGTGGCCAGCGGCTGGGTCATGCGCGGCGGACCAGGACGTGTTCGACAACCTTTTCCAGCGTCGCGAGGTGATCCAGATGACGGACCCGGCTGAACGCCTCATGCAGCCGTTCTCTGCGTCCGCTGAAACCGAGCTGGTGATTTCCTGGCAGGGGAGTGCCGCGGATGTGCACGCGCTTGATGCCGCGGGCCATCAGCCGCAGGACCAGGTCATCACTGAGCACGGTTTCGCGGGGGCATAGGACGGTCTTGTTCGGCAGTTGCACCGAGCGAGACAGGACCATGCCGGGGGCGGCTTGGGTCAGCAGGATACGTTGTTCGTCGATAAGCACCCTTTGCATAGTTCGCATACGCCGTGCCATTACCAGTTCGGAATAGGTGGGTCGCCAGATTCGCGGGCGGAATCGAACAAATCGCTGACGCACGCCCGGGCTCAGGCATTGGCATGGCAAATGCCCCACGGTCTCTCATGCCCACGGCCACCCCACACCCTGTGGCGGAGACGAACACGGGCTGTCGAGGAACACGACGATGCTGCGCTGTCTAGTCCTGCTTTTGGTGCTGCTTGGTTCGCTGTCTGGAAGTCTGATGGGCGCGGAAGCTCCATTGATCACCGACGCCGATTGGGAGCAGAGCGCAACCGTGGTCGCGGCGCGAGCCGGCACTGGGGCCGCCCCGGCCACCGCTGCTCCGCTGGTAGCACTGCTGATCGGCCTGGCTTTCATCATCGCCCTAGCAGTGGGCGGGTTTTTCCTGGTTCGCTTCGCCGCGCGTCGGCGCGGTGGTGCCCACCCGGCGCGCCACCTGCAATTGGTCGAATCCCTTCCGCTTGGGCTGAAACGGTCGCTCCATCTAGTCCGCCTGGGCGATCAGGTCCTCGTCGTGGGCAGCCATGAACAAGGCCTGACCGCGATCACCTCCATTCCCTTGGCGAGCCTGCCCGGTCTGCCCGAGGCAGAAGCGCGCGTCGCCGCCGCCTTGGCAGCCGCGCCGACCTCGGCAAAGCCATTCGCCCAGGCTTTCGCGCACGCCGTGCAATCAGTGCTGGGGCGGGAAAAACCATGAGGGCCGCGCAGCGAACGTCCGTGCTGGGCCGAGGTGAACCATGGGGCGGCTTGTTGGCACGGTTGGCTGTATTGGTTGCGGTGGTCGGCTCGCTGACTGCCGCCGAAGCGCCGGGGCTGAATATTTCGGTGTCGCCCGGCGCAGAAAAAGAAGGCTTCAGCGCCGCCTTGACTTTATTACTGGTCATTACCGCCTTGTCGGTGGCGCCGGCTTTCTTGATGATGATGACGTCGTTTACCCGCATCATCATTGTCCTCGGTTTTGTCCGTCGCGCTTTAGGTACGCAAACCTTGCCGCCGAATCAGATCATGCTCGGGCTCGCCCTCTTTTTGACCTTGTTCATCATGGCGCCGACGATCACCCGCATGCACACCGAGGCGCTGTCGCCCTATCTGGCCGATACCATCAGTCAGACCGAGGCGCTCGACCGGGCCAAAGTAGTCGCGCGCGATTTCATGCTCAAGCACACGCGCAAAAATGATCTCGCCCTATTCATTCGCATCGCTGGTGAAGAACGGCCGAAAACGGCCGCGGATGTGTCGTTCACCACCTTGATGCCGGCGTTCATGACCTCGGAATTGAAGACCGCTTTTCAGATGGGCTTTGTGATCTTCCTACCCTTCCTGGTCATCGATCTGGTTATCGCTGCGGTGCTGATGGCGCTGGGTATGATGATGTTGCCACCGGTGGTGGTGTCGCTGCCGTTTAAAATACTCTTGTTCGTTCTGGTTGATGGCTGGGTCCTGCTGTTGCAGTCTCTGGTCCGGAGCTATGGGTGAATTATGGGTGCTGATGTCCTGATTGACACGGTGCGTCAGATGCTGTGGATCACCTGTCTGCTCGCTCTGCCCGTGTTGGGGGTGGCCCTGGTAGTCGGTTTGATCATTGGCTTGGTCCAAGCAGTGACGTCCATTCAAGAGCAGACCTTGTCCTTTGTGCCAAAACTGGCGGCAATGGCCTTGGTGTTCGTCCTGCTGGGTTCATGGATGGCGAATGTTTTGATCACCTACACGACTGATCTTTTCGGCAATCTGCCGCGTTTCGGCGGGTTGTGAACACCAGCTGGGTAGGCTAAATGGACACGACCCTGCTCGAAGGGTGGTATGCCGGAATCCCCTTGGGATTGCTGGTTTTCGCGCGCATTTTCGGCTTGTTTGTGGTCGGCCCGATCATCGGCGGGCCCTATACGCCGATGCGGGTCAAGGCGCTGATCGCCCTGGCGGTGACCCTGATGCTGACGCCGCTACGATTGGCCGCCGAGGGCGTGCCTCCGGTGGATGGCATGTACATCGTCCTGATGGCCAAAGAATTCATGGTCGGCGCATCGATCGGATTTTTCCTGCTTTTATTTGTTGAGGCGATCCGCTTCGGGGGCGATTTGGCCAACCGGCATGCCGGTTTCAGCGCTGCGGAATCATTTGATCCCGAAACCGAAGCCGCCACCAGTCCGATTGGCGATCTTTATTTCATCATGGCGGTGATGATGTTTTTGATCATGGATGGGCATCACGTCTTCATCGCCGCGATCGTCAAGAGCTATGCGTTCATCCCCACGGGTGGCTTCGCGCCGGGTCCCGCGTTTATGACCGCATTGATCGATGCCAGCAACCAGATGTTTCTGATCGCCCTGGCTTTAAGCGCGCCAGTGTTGAGCACCATTCTTGCGATCACCATTGCCGAAGCGGTGATCGCCCGCGCCGTACCGCAGATCAATTTTCTCCAATTCGGGTTCGCCCTGAAAATCATGGTCTCGCTGCTGGTGTTGTGGGCGGGGGTCCCAGCGGCGGTGGGGTTTCTCGGCCTAGTCCTCGCGGGGGCGCAGACCAGCGGTTATGCGATGATGCGCCTACTCGGCGGATGAAGGTTTCGTCAACGTCAGCACAGGAGTTACGGGTGCGGCAGGTGGCGCACAGCGCCGCGTGGGTCCGGCTGCTGCTTCCCTGCGCCGTCACCGTCGATGGAATGGTGCCCATGAGCGCGATCGCAGAACAGGTGCGGGAGTGGGCGGCCGGTTGCCGCTTTCCTGCCCGGCTGCGGGTCTTCGCGCCTGGCCCTAGCGCAGAATGCGGGGTTGAAACGGTGTGGTGTGATGCGCGTCCGGCAGAACGGTTGGCCGCGGCAGTCGGTTGTGCACTGGCCATGCCCGAAGCCACCGTGGTAGCTATGCTGGAAGCCGACTGCCTGAGCGAGCCGAGTGTGCGCGAGGCTATGGACCTGGCGGTGGCTTTGGCGGCGCCCGTGCGCTGTGTCGTGCTAGGGGAAACCACGGATCCGCCTGCGGGGTGGTCGGCCGAGGTGGGCCCCTGTTGGATCCCTGCGCGAGCGCTGAGATTTGCCATAAACACCGAGTCGTGGGAAGCGGCAGCGCCGGTCCACTTGCCGGCCTTACGCCAGTGGGTGGCCAGCACTCAGAATTTCGCGTGGTTGCTGGCGCATGAACCGCGCATTCTCGTGGGTGATCGGACTGTCGGTTGGTCTTCCATCCGGCCAAATGGATCTCTGTTGGTGGCCCTGGCTGCCGCCGGGCGCGAAGGATTGCGCCCGCTGCTGACCGTCTCTGGCGGTGACATCGGCGGCTGGTGGGCCCAGCTTGCGGCCATCGGCAGTCGCCCGACGCCGCTGTGTCTGCGCGTCGTCGGGCCCGGGCCGGCGCTGGGGTGGTGGCGGTCCTTGCCCGGTTGGTGGGTCTGCGCCCCGTCAGCGCTGCATGACCGCGCCGTACTCAGCCGCGCCTTGGGCAGTCGCGACCACGTGGCGATCCTGGTCGAGGCAGACACCGAGATGCCGCCGGGAGACGCCGATCACGAACCGGGTGGCGGCATGTGGACGCACGCCGACGACGCCGCGGCGGTGGTGCTGGTCGGCCCCGGCTCTGCCCAGCCTGCATTGTTGCAGGCGCGGGCAGCGTTGCAGCGTATCGGTATTGCGGCGGCAACGTGGGAATGCACCAGTGTGCATCCACTGGCCTTGCCCACCGACGCACGGCCTGTGGTCGCGGTGGAAGGGGATCTCGCTGGATTCGCGGACGCAGTACGGGCCGAACGTGGCCCGCAGGTCGGTACCGTGGCGCGGACGTCGTGCGTTACTACCGCCGCGGCCGAGATCGCCGCCGTGGTGCGCAATCTCTTGGCGGAGCGGGCGTTACCTGCTGGCTGACAAATGAAATAATAGGCGGCGGAAAAGCGAAAAAGGAAAGCAGAAAACTATCGCCGGGGATCGGTCGCCGTGATGATATGGCTGACGCCGTGCTGGTTAAAACCCTTGAAGCCGTCATTGCGTTCAATTAATTCGAGATGACTGCCGCGCGCCCCATCGCGAGCGATGCGTTCGGCGGTGGCCTGATCAATGGCGCCCGTCTGTACGAGCGGAGCGAGCCGATCCGTCGCCACCGGCCACATTTCGCCGGTGGTAAAGGCCTGGTGCAAATAGGGTTTGGTTGAAAATGGCGCCATGCACCCATCGCCGTGGGTCTGGACGACATGTTGCAGCTGGTCAAAGTCGCCCAGGCACGCCAGGTGATGCAGACCCGCGTCAAGAAATGAATCGCCGTGCAGGGCGCACCACAAGCCCACCGTGCCAAGACGTTGCTGTTCCGGCAGGCCGACGTGGGCGATATCACCGGCGATTTCGTCGGGGGCGAGATCGACATCGGCGAAGACCACCACTCCGGTCTGCGGATGCTCCAGGACCTGCGCGCCCCACCCGGCTTCGGCGCCAGCGTGAAAACGTTCCCGGCACTGTAGGCCAAGCATCTCCAAGGCGTGGATGAGATCGCGAAAATGGCGGCGCGAGCTGCGGAAAGTATGGTGGTCGGTATTCGCCCAGCCCAGCCCAAAGCGATCTTGGCGCCATTTCTGCGCTGCAGCGGCGTGATTGCGTCGTTGCCAGCGATCGCGCTCGGCGGCGAAGAAAAGATCGCAGGCAGTGGCGGATCCCAAGGCATCGACCGCTTGCAGGAGCAGGCGATGACCGCGGGCATACGCCGCAGCGGGAATTTCTCCGCGCACGCGCCAGCTCGACAAAAGCGCGTACCACTGAGCGGTTTGTTCGCTGCGATAAAAACCCTGCCGGGAGCAGGCCCACACCTCAGCACCTGGACTGGAAAAAAGGCGCGTCTGGGTCGGACCAGGACCCGGGATAGGCATGTCCCCCGCGCCGAGCGCTTGCCGACAGACGCTGAGATCATCGGCTGCCAGGGTCAGCCGCCAAGTTGTGCCACTGATAATTCTAGGCAGGCGTCCACCGGGGTGCCGCCAAGCCCCAGATGCGTCGGGGTGAGGATCCGGGAGGAAGCCGCAGGCCTGCAATTGCCCCATATCCATGGCGGTCGCTGGCACCGTGATCGAATCAATCCAGTCAGCGAGTCGCGTGCCGGTTTCGGCTACGAGACATTTTCCGAGGTGGTCGGCAGCTGGGGACGCCGCACATGCTGCGGCAATGAGTCGCCCGACCACATCCGCCGCCTGCGGATGAACCTGCCAAGAAAATGACGCCGTATTCACAAGATGATTATACATCGCGATAGCGATGGGGTCAAAGGTGAGCTCGCGTAGCGGGCTGGCACGACAGTGCTGGCAACGCGATCAAAGGCATGATATGCTCCAGCATGGTCACTCTCCTGCTGTTAGGTGCGGGCAAGATCGGCAGCGCAATCGCGCGCGTTCTTGCTGGAAGTGGCGACTATTCCGTGCGCGTGGCGGATATCGATCCGCTGGCCCTGGCGCGCTTGCAGGGATTGCCCGGACTCAGCACCCAGACGGTGCAAGTGGACGATGCAGACGCGCTTGCCCACGCGATGCAGGACTGTCAGGTCGTTATTTCGGCTCTCAGCTATCATGCCAATGCGGGCATTGCCGCTGCGGCATTGCGTGCGGGGGTGAGCTATTTCGATCTCACCGAAGATGTGGCAACCACCCGCGCAGTGCGCAGCTGCGCCGAAAACGCGGGTGTCGGTCAGATCTTCATGCCGCAATGCGGTCTGGCGCCCGGATTTATCAATATCCTTGCGCACGATTTAACCCGACGCTTCGAGAGTCTGGATGAGGTTCGTCTGCGCGTCGGCGCTCTGGCGCAATTCCCCACCGGCGAATTGAAATACAATCTGACCTGGTCGACGGATGGGCTGATCAACGAATACTGCAATCCTTGCGAAGCGATCATCGCCGGTCAAAAGGTAGAAGTGCAAGCCTTGGAAGGGCTGGAACATTTCGCTCTCGACGGCATCGACTACGAGGCATTCAACACCTCGGGTGGCCTGGGCACGTTGTGGGAAACCCTGGCAGGACGGGTGCGTTGCTTGGATTATAAGACCGTGCGCTATCGCGGCCATCGTGACCTGATGCATTTTCTGATTCGGGAAATGCGCCTGGGCGAACGCCGGGAAGTACTCAAGGACATGCTCGAACAGGCGGTGCCTGGCACCCAACAGGACGTCATCCTGATCTTTGCGGTAGTGACTGGGAAACGCGAAGGGGTCTTCACCCAGGTCAGTGACGCGCGCAAGATCTATCACACCGAACGTGCGGATGGGCTGTGGAGTGGGATTCAATTGACCACGGCCCACAGCGTTTGTGCTGTCGTGGATCTGCATTGCCAAGGTCACTTGCCGAAACGCGGTTTTGTGCGCCAGGAGCAGGTGGTGCTGGCAGAATTTCTTGCCAATCGCTTTGGGTCAGTCTATCGCACCCAGGCCCAACCGGCGTCGTCCTTATGAATGATTTCTCGCGCATTCTTGCAACCGCAGGGGCCAGCGACCGGGTATCCGGCGTGCACAGCAGCGGACTCGATTCCGTGGCGCAGGGCGTAGAGATGCCCGCCTATTCAGCCATTGATGGATCGACGATGACGGTGATCCGTGCTGCGGATCCGGTGGCCGTCGAGCAAGCGGTCACTGCTGCGCATGCCGCATTTTTACTCTGGCGGCGTATTCCGGCGCCGCGACGGGGTGAACTGGTCCGCCAGATCGGCCAGCGTGTCCGTGAACGAAAAAGCGAATTGGCTGCAGTGATCACGGCTGAAGTCGGCAAGATCACCGCCGAAGCAGAAGGCGAGATCCAGGAATGGATCGACATTTGCGATTTCGCCACCGGACTCTCGCGGCAATTACATGGGCTGACCATCGTCAGCGAACGCCCGGCGCATCGCCTGATGGAGCAATGGCACCCGCTGGGTCCGGTCGGGGTCATCAGCGCCTTCAATTTTCCGATCGCGGTGTGGGCCTGGAATGCCATGCTCGCCCTGGTCTGCGGGGATAGCGTGGTGTGGAAACCATCGGAAAAAGCAGGCTTATGCGCCCTGGCCGTGCATCGTCTGTGTGCGGAAGTCCTCGCCGATTTTCCCGAGGCGCCAGCAGGTCTGCTCAACGTGGTCAGCGGAGGTCGCGACGTCGGCGAAGCCCTGGCGAATGATCCGCGGGTACCGTTGGTGTCGGCGACGGGATCGGTGCCCATGGGACGGGCGGTGGGTAGCCGCGTTGCTGCTCGCCTGGGCCGCAGTCTGCTCGAGCTGGGCGGCAATAATGCCGCAATCATCACGCCGAGTGCCGATCTGGAGCTAGCGCTGCGTGGGGTGGTTTTCGGTGCAGTCGGAACCTGCGGTCAGCGGTGCACCTCCCTGCGCCGCCTGATCGTCCATCGCAGCCGTTTTGACGAGGTCGATGCACGTCTGCGCGCTATTTATGCCCGGCTCCCGATCGGCGACCCACGGTTGGCGCACACCCTGGTCGGCCCGCTCATCGACGGTGCCGCAGGTAGTGCCATGGATTCAGCCTTGGCAACGGCGCGCAAGCAGGGGGGCGATATTTTCGGCGGTGGTCAGGTTGGTGATGCCACACTTCCGGCGGGTGGTTGCTATGTGCGGCCCGCGCTCGTGCAGATAGATTTGACAGCCGATATTGTCGCGGAAGAAACCTTTGCCCCGATTTTGTATCTGGGCGCTTACACGGATTTCGCCACCGCGGTCGATTTGCAGAATCAGGTTCCTCAGGGCCTGTCGTCGGCGGTGTTCACTCGCGACATCGGTGAAGCGGAACAATTCTTGTCCGCCTGGGGTTCCGATTGCGGCATCGCCAATGTCAATCTGGGTACCTCCGGAGCCGAAATCGGCGGCGCCTTTGGCGGCGAAAAATGGACCGGTGGTGGCCGCGAAAGCGGCAGCGATGCGTGGAAGGCCTATATGCGCCGCAGCACCAATACCGTCAATTTCAGCAGTGAACTGCCATTGGCGCAGGGGATACGATTCGACGTGTGAGCCGGACCATATTTTCTGCCGCTCAATTCCGACGTGCGATCGTGCAGCGAAAAGGCAGCCCTTCGGGAAATCCCGCTAATTGCGGGAGATCCGGATCCAGGGCGGGCGAGACGAGCAATTCCACGGTGATCCCGGTATTCGAGGCCGCTTCACGCAGGCACGCTTCGGGATCGGCCGGTTTGACGCCCAGCGTGTTCGAACAGGCGACCAACAATCCACCCGAAGCCAAACGCTGTAAAGCCAGGGTGAGGAGTGCCGGATAATCGCGCCGCGCAACCCAGCCCTGGCCGCCGCCTTGGGCGGCGGTGGGCGGATCGCAGATCATTATGTCGAAATTTTCCCGGCAGTCGGCCAGCCACGTTGCGCAGTCGCTATGCGCGACGCGATGTTTGTCGCTCCAACCATTGCGCGCTGCCGCCAATGTCGCCCGTTCTAATGCTGGCGCGGCTAGATCGACGTCGATGGCACTTGCGGCACCTGCTTGCAAGAGACTTAATGAAAATAATCCAGTATAGGCGAAGAGATTGCAGACCCGCGCATCGCGACCCTGTTTGCGCAGCCAGCGTCGCGTCCCGCGCTGGTCCACGTAGATCCCGGTGGCGAGCCCAGCAAAAGGCTGCAAGGGCAGACGCACGTCGAATTCACGTCCTTCGACTTCACTTTCTGGCCCAGGCAGGTCGCCGGCGATCATCCGCGTGGCGACGCCGCTGCGGCGCAGGTCGTCGAAATGTTCGCGTACAACGATCCGGGCACTCGGCAGATGCGTGGCCAGGGCCGTTGTGATGGCGTCGATATACGGGTTGATACAGGCGGCAAAAACCACCACCACCAGCACGTCGGCATAGCGTTCGACGCGCAGACCTGGCAGGCCATCGGCTTCGCCATGCACCACGCGATAACAGTCGGTGCTGCGGTCGTGATGAAACCGTCCGCGCCGCGCCCACGCTTTGGCAATCAGTGCCGCCGGGTCGAAGGCAACCTGCGCTTCACGAGCAAATACACGGGCGCAGACTTCATCCTGCGGATCCGCCAAAGCGCTAGCAAAACCACGCCCCCGTTCATCGACCAAGGTAATGACATCGCCCGCGGCACATGCATCCAGACCGCTGGTGAACCGGTCCGGCCGCACCCACGGATGCCCGCGCTGAATAAACCCCGCCGACTGCCGCCCGATAATTAATGACTTCCGTGCCGCAAGACTTCCGGACTTCCCCACCTCCGGACCTCCGGACTGCTCATCGCCCCCGCTCATGCAATAACCGGCCGATCGCAATGCACGCTCCCATCCGCATCAACGCGGTTGGAAAAACACGACCGGCGCAATTGATGACAGGCTGGTCCGGGTGCTTCTACGAGGTAGAGCACGCAATCGCCATCGCAGTCCAGGCGCACTTCCATCACCTGCTGGGTAAATCCCGACGTCTCGCCTTTGACCCACAGTCCGCCGCGGCTGCGACTGAAATAGGTGGCGCGACGGGTGCTCACGGTTTGGCGGAGAGCTTCCTGATTCGCCCAGGCGAACATCAAGATTTCACCGGTATCGTGCGCCTGGGTTATGACCGGGACTAGACCCTGATCATTCCAGGTGATGAGCTGTTCGAGTTCGCCGGGCTGGCCGGCGGGGGCGATGTCCTTGGGCATGCCCTACGGTCGCGCCGGTGCGGGAGGGGGCAAGGTACGGGGCCGGGTGAGTTCATTCGCTGCCACTTTGGAGAATTGCAGCAGGGGTGGATGCGCCCCGTGCCACCATCCCGGTGGCGGCAGGCCGACGGCGTTGAGAAAGATCCCGATGACGAGGGTGAAATTCAAGGCAAAGCCGATGGTAGCGGTCGGCGCCTCCCACGGCAGGTGCCACGGCAAGGAGTGGAGCAATCCCAGAATCGCGACCGTCAGTCCGACACCCGCAACCGCCGTCTGGTCGGTCAAGGCGAGGTAAAAAAGATGGACGAAAATCATCCCCGCCCAGCAGAAGGAGATACCTTTTTGCGCACGTTCGGTACCGACCAGGACCAGAATCGCGCACACGGCCAGGGCAAAGCAACTGGTGCCCAGCGTCAAGCCGGCCCGGCCGTGCGTCACGCCGGTGATGATGAGGGCATGGGCGAGGGCCAGCCAAGCATTGATGATGATGGGGTCCGGGCCGTTGGCCTCGGATGGGGGGAGATACAATTGGTTCTTCGACCCGCACTTGGGGCAGGTTCGCATGGCGGCGTAGATATGGTCACAGTCCAGGCAGCGCCGCGGCATGGCCAAGTGTGGCTCCTGGTTGGGGGTGGCGCCAGTCCCGCCATCGGATTTGGCGGTATCCGGCGGTTGCCTTGCCGGGTGTGCTCAGTCGCCTACCATCCGCCCTCCCCCCGGAGGTACCCCCCATGACCGAGTACGAACCCGTCATTGGCCTGGAAGTTCACTGCCAGCTCAAGACCCGGACCAAGATGTTCACCGGGGCGACCACCGTCTTTGGCCGTGAGCCGAATTCGCAGACCGACGTGTTGACCTTGGGTCTGCCCGGCTCGCTCCCTGTTATCAACGCGCATGCGGTTGATCTTGCCATTCGCGCGGCGCTGGCCTTGGGCTGTACCGTGCACGAACGCTCGAAGTTCGACCGCAAACACTACTTTTATCCGGATCTGCCCAAAGGCTACCAGATCACCCAATTCGATGAACCGTATTGCACCGAAGGTGGTGTCACCATCGATATGGCGGATGGCAGCACTAAGGTTATCGGCCTCACCCGCATCCACATGGAAGAAGACGCGGGCAAGCTCATCCATCAAGAAGGCGGCCCCTATTCGGAGGTCGACCTGAACCGCGCCGGCGTGCCCTTGATCGAGATCGTCTCCAATCCCGAACTACGTTCCGCCGCCGAAGCCTACGCCTATCTGGTCGAACTCAAACGCGCACTGAAATGGGTCGGCGTCTCCGATTGTGAAATGCAGGAAGGCTCCTTGCGCTGCGACGCCAACGTCTCGGTCCGGCCCAAGGGTCAGCAGGCTTTTGGCGTGCGCGCCGAAATCAAGAATCTCAATTCTTTTCGGGCCGTCGAATCCGCCATCGAACACGAGATCGCGACCATGATCGCGCTCAACAAAGCCGGGCGCATCGCCGAAATCGTGCAGTGCACCAAACTGTGGGATCCCAACACCAAGACCACCAAGGTCATGCGCAGCAAGGAAAACGCGGCCGACTACCGCTATTTCCCCGACCCCGACCTGCCGCCCTTGGTTATTCCCGCGAGCCGCATCGCCCAGGTCCAGACGACCATGCCCGAATTGCCGCGGGTACGGGAAAAGCGGTTCATCGACATACTCGGCCTGGACGTGGCCGCCGCGCGCGAATTGACCGCCGACAACGACGTTGCGGAATATTTCGAGGCCCTGGTCAGCCGCGGGATCAAAGCCCGCCTGGCCGCCAACTGGACCCGCGAAGAAGCGATCCGTCTGGCTAACGAACAACACAAATCCCTGACCGAGGCCGCCCCCATCGCAATCATGGCCGAGATCATCAGCTTGGTCGACGCCGGCAAAGTCGCCCGCGTCATCGCCAAAGACCAAAGCGGCGCCCTGTTCGCCAGCACTGAGGCTCCCGAAGCGTATTTCACCAGCCGCGGCATGATTCAGGTCCAAGACGCTGGCCAGCTCGCCGCCTGGGTCGCCCAGGTCATCACCCAAGAAGACAAAGTCGTCGCCGACATCCGTGGCGGCAAAGTCTCCGCCATCGGCCGCTTGGTCGGCGTGACCATGAAACTCTCTGGCGGCACGGCTGAACCGAATGCCGTGAAGGCTGAATTGATGAAACAGTTAGGCGTATGAGTCGGGCGCTGCGCTTGTCCTCTGTCCGAGGTCCTAGGTCCGAGGTCCTCGAATGGAGGCAGGAAGCTGTCTCTTCTCGTTACGGCGCCGATAAAAAACTGACATTTTCTAGAGATGCATCATGTAACGCTATCGAAGGACCTAGGACCTCGGACCTAGGACTGCGGACACGACACCTGAACCGAATTAATAAATCTGGCAGAAAACATGTCTAAGCGTGACGATAACACCGACATTCCCGGTGCCGGATCCGTTGATCCGAAATTGCATCCGCCGATTGCGTTTGGTGAACAGGATTGGGCGTGGTTTGTTGAACGGTGTGCGGCCTTGGCGATTCCGGATCCGGCGCCTCAGCGTGAACGGTGTGAAGCCTTGTATGGCCATTTAGTTGGGGTGAATCGATGGCTGAATTTGACCACGGTCACGGATCCGCGTGGATGGTTGAAAGTGCATCTGCTCGATAGCTTGAGTTTGATCGGGGATCCGCGCTTGGACCATTTGGCTGATGGCGCGCCCTGCGTTGATTTGGGTTCTGGCGGCGGCTATCCCGGTTTGCCCCTGGCGACCTGGTTTCCGCGCGTGCCGTGGATTCTGGTCGATGCGCGCCGAAAAAAGGCCGAATTTCTTGCTGCCGCCTGTGCCCTAACCGGCAATCCCAAGGCAGGTGCCCGGCATGCCCGCGGCGCTTTGATCCGCGGCAAAGAAACCGATCTGTGGCGGCGCTGCCAACTGGTGACCTGTCGCGCCATGGGCCAGGGCGATCTCGTCCTGCGCGAAGCAGCCGATCTGGTGCGTCCGCATGGCTTCGTCGCCCTGTATAAAGGTCCGGGCTATGTCGGCGAGGAAAGCGAGCGCACCTTGGTGGTGGCTGAGGAACTTGGCTATCGCCGAATTACCGAACGGAAGGTGGTCCTAGAAGAAAACGATCCCGTGCGGACGATCATCATCTTCAATCGGGAGCGCTAGGGGCCTCTGCTGCTCTGCTGTAGTTTGGTTACACTCTTATGTCTGCTGGCTGTCGACGGGTCTGCAACAGCAGATTGAACGGGCCTCTGCATTTTTTACTGTGTTCAAATGCGCACCCTCTCTTTTATGCTCGTCCTCGCTTTCTTCTCGCTGGTTGCCGCCAGCGGGGCTGAGAAGAATGGCGACGGGTACCCCAGCGTGACTGGCAAAAAAGTGGTCATCTCGGTGACCCAGGGCGGCAAGGAGCGCGATCAGATTCCGGCGGAGTTCAGCGCCGACGCAATCGCTTCACCGTGGTTCAGCAAACACGGTTTCAATGCATCACTGCCCTTGGTCAAAGGGATTTTTGACGGGAGCATGAATCGCCGGACGAGTTATTCGATCCAAGCGGAAAACGGCAAAGGCGAGAAGCTGATGATCAACATCACCATCTTCGATAAGAAGCAGGGAGGGAATTTGAGTGGTTCCCCGAGTGGTTCCCTGAGTCTGATCCGCAGCGATGGCGAGGCCAAAAATTTCGGCCTGGCCGCGGAAAAGGTCATCACCAAATAATGTAGGCCGGTGCCCGCAGCGCATGGTCGTTAGCGTGCCCTGCGTCGATCTGGGTTCGGGCTGTCCTGCCATGGGTTAGGGCGATCTGGATCTGCGCGAAGCATCCGACCTGGTCAGTCCGTATAGTTAACGTGGCCCTCGCCAAGGGCCCCGCCCTTGGCGGAAGCGCGAGCGTCCCCTGTTCGCGGCGGAGAAGATGGGCTGTCGCAACATCGCCGAACAGCGCGTAGTACGGCGTACCCAACAAAAACGCCGAGCCCCAATAAGGGGCTCGGCGCGTTCAGTCGGTCGACGCAGATAGCGACAGCTTACTTGGCGACGGGTTCGGCCTTCTTCTCGGTCTCGACCTGAGCGATAACCTTCGTATCGGCCTTCTTGTCAGCGGTGGCGCAGGCAGTAGCGCAGGCAGGGGCCTTCTCTTCGGCGGCGACAGTAACCGTGACAGCCTTGTCAGTGTCGCAGGCCTCAGCAGCGCAGCCTTCTTTCTTGGTGCAGTCCTTGGCGGCGGCCGCGGCGGTGTCGGCGCAGGCGACCTTGTCGCAGGCAGGCTTGTCTTCAGCAGCCAGGGTGCCGAAGGCGGCGAAACTGGCGATGAGAGCGGAGAGGAGCAGATGCTTCATAGAATGGGTCCTTGATGGGAATGGGGATGATTGGACATCAGGAAGACGCTGAGAGAAGCCGGATGTTTGCGAACTTTTTTCGGTGTGTTAGTGAGGCAGCTCATGGCTACAGGGAATCACCCGCCGCAGGGACCTCAAAGACCTTGCGTTCGCGCAAGAGAGCATGCACCTGGATGAGCACATCAGCCTCGTCCTCGTTGCCGCGTATGCGCAGATCGCAGGGTAGGGTCGAGTGACCGCTGGGGTCGACGTCGATGGCCACCGACGCATGGCTGCCGATCAGGGCCTGGACGGCGCTGTGGTCGGCGAGGCCGATCGCATCAGTGGTCGAGACAATGATGGTCCCCGCGGTCAGGAATAGATAGGCGACTTCGCCGAAACGGCGGACCAGTTCTTGCTGGGTGGCATCGACGGTGAGATCGTGATCGACGCCGACCAGAACATTGGTGCCGTCGAGCAGATAGGCGTTGCGGCCATCGGCGAACAAGGCTTTTTCCAGAGCGCGCGCATAGCGCGCCTTCCCGGAATCGGGTTTACCGACGAACATCACCAGGGCAGGCAGATGGCCGAAGCGCCGCGCGCGTTCGGACAGGCCGACGGCGCCGTGAATCCACGAGAAGTCACGCAGACGGGCTTCGCTGCGCAATTCATCCTGATCATCGCGCGCGCTGTCGACGATGATGCCGCCGCCAACCACGTCGTAGCCATCGACAATGACGAAACGGCCGGTGGCTTCGATGTCGGCGCTGAGATCGAAGGCGATGGGCTGGCTGGTTTCCAAAACGAGGTCGGCCACGTCGTGGCGACCGATTTCCGGTTTGTCGAGGTTGCCTTCGACTTTGGAGGCATCGAGCACCCGATTGATCGTGTGGATGCGCACCGGCAGCGCGATGGTGTGCAGCTTGAGTTTGTAATCTTTGCCCACCGTCATCGGCGTGCGGCTGAGCCAAATCAAGTTGACCCGGAAGCGCTGCCCAACCAGTGGCGGATGCTTTTTCAGGCTCATCACCTCACCGCGGGTAACGTAGATTTCTTCCTCTAAGGTGAACCCCGTCGACGCCCCAGCGGTAACCGTGGTGCGCACCGGGGTATTGAACCCTTCGATGCTGCGGATGCGGCCGGTTTTGTTCGACGGCGAAAAGATGACGTCGTCACCGATATTGACGGTACCGGTTTCAATGCGACCAGCAATGATACGGCGATCGTCGCCATGGCTGGTGAACTTATAGATCGCCTGCACCGGCATCCGCAAAGATTGCGCATCACGCGAGGGGGCCTTGCGGAAATCGTCGAGTAATTCGAGCGCGGTCGGGCCGGTGTACCACGGCATCGCCTGGGTACGCTTGGCGATATTGTCACCTTGGAAGGCTGAGATGGGAATAAACTGTTTGGGGCTGACCGCGCCGATGCCGTTGAGGAATTCGCGGTATTCCTTTTCGATGGCGTTGAAGACGGACTGATCGTAGGCGACCAGATCCATCTTGTTGACGCAGACCACGACCTGACGGATGCCGAGCATGCCGAGAATATAACCGTGACGGCGGCTGTTTTCGCGCACGCCTTCTTTGGCATCGATCATCAGCATGGCGGCCTCGGCGCGGGCGGCGCCGGAGATCATGTTCTTGAGGAATTCGATATGCCCTGGCGCATCGATGATGATGTAGTCGCGGCTGGCGCTTTTGAAGAAACAGCGCGCGGTGTCGATGGTGATGCCCTGGTCCTGTTCGTCGCTGAGCGCGTCCAACAGAAAGGCATATTCAAATGGCTTGCCGGTGCGTTCGCACTCGCGCTTCACCGCATCCAACTTGCCCTGGGGCAGCGAATTGGTGTCAGCGAGCAGTCGACCGACCAGGGTACTCTTGCCATGGTCGACGTGGCCGACGATGACGATGTTCATTTGATCGCGCATCTGTTCACGCGGGACGGCCTGTTGGGCAGGGTCCGGAAGTCCGGAAGTCCGGGAGTCCGGAAGTCCTGAGGCAGAGGATGTGGTCGAATTGGTGGTGGCCATGAGCGTATCTTTACGAAAATTCAGTGCAGGGATAAAACGACTTCCGGACTTCCGGACCTCCGGACTTCCGGACTTCCGGACTGATCGAGTGTCACATATACCCGTCTTTGCGCAGTTCTTCCAAGCCGTGTTTGCCGTCCTGCAATCGGCCCGAGCGCTCGGCGATATTGCGCAGGCTGCCGCTCTTGAGTTCGGCGATGATATCGGCGACGTTTTTCGAAGTCGATTTGATCGGGCTCTGACAGGGGCCGCAGCCCAGGGAGCGGTAGCGGGTACCGTCGCCGCGATCGTAATAGAGCGACACCGTGGGGATATTTTCGCGCTCGATATATTCCCAAATGTTCAATTCCGTCCAGTCCAACAAGGGGTGGATACGCAAATGGGTGCCGGGAGCGAAATCGGTCTTGAACTGGTTCCAGAATTCCGGCGGCTGGTCGCCCACGTCCCAGTTGTTGTTCTTGTCGCGCGGCGAGAAGTAACGCTCCTTCGAACGGCTGCCCTCTTCGTCGGCGCGGGCGCCGACGATCACCCCGGTGTAGGGGGTACGATCGGCGTCGATCTCGTACTGACCGGTGGTCAGGTTAAGGCGGCGACGTACGCCGGTGCCATTCAGGGTCGCCTTTAAGGCTCCGGCCTTGAGCTTGCTGCAGCAGAGGGTGCGCTCGGCAGCTTGCTCTTCGGCACTCATGCCGGGATTGGCAGCGAAGCGGTCGGGAAAGGAGTTCTTAGCCGCTAACGTGGCCTCATCCTGACCGACGACCATGGTCAGTTTGTACTCCAGGGCCAATGCGTCCCGGTAGCGAATCATTTCTGCGAGCTTGTAACTCGTGTCGATATGGACCAACGGGAATGGAACATGGCCAAAAAAGGCCTTGCGCGCCAGCCACAGCAGGACGGTCGAGTCTTTGCCGATTGACCACAGCATGCACATGTTTTCGAAATGGCGGAAGGCCTCACGAAAGATATAGACGCTCTGCTGTTCAAGGTGGTCGAGATGGTCAAGGTGGGCCATGGCCGGATCCTGGGCTGCGAAGGGGCAGGGATTCTGGGCTTTCTGTTCGTGGGGCAAGGTCGATCCCCCTTGGACTGTGCGGGGGCGCAACGATACTCCACGCATGCGTGGTTTGATTGCTCTGCTTGGCGTGATGATCCTGGGCAACCTTCTGGTTGCTGCCGATGCGGACCCCGTCTGGCAAGGCGCCCTGGTGGTTGAGCTGACCTTTGCTGGACCCGGGGCCAGCGGTGATCGCGAGGCGGAACTTGATCGTTTTGCCGGGGCTCTGGAAGAACGCCTGACCACTATGCGGGAGCGCCTGCGCGCTGCTGATGGGGTCACAGCCCGCGTGCTGCGCAGAGACGTCGGCCAGCTTGAAGGCGAATTGGAGGCCATCGCCCTGGATCGCGGCGCTTCGGTCACCCTCAGCCGGCAGCCGTATGTGGTGCGCGGCAACCGCCTGGCCGTCGACGCCGATGAAGGACGCCTGCTGGTCGACCGGGTTGCCAATACCGGTTTTTTACAACGCGGCAGCGAACGTTTGCCGGTGAAGCTGGCGCCGTTGCCGACCGCCGCCGAGCCCGCCGATACGCAGGCGGGACCCAATGCCTTCGGACAGGCGACCCGGCAGGCGACCATCGTCCTGGGTGGGGAATCGGCCTCGGTCACGTGGATTCCGGGGTGGCCGAATATCTACGCCCTGGAGCGTTTAGATGCTCAGTCGCGGTCTCCGTTGCATCGCGCCGTTGCCAGCCTGCCGGGGATGCCGGTCGATATCATTGCAGAACATAAAGGTGGTCGCATGCGCTGGCGCGTGGTGACCTGTATCCCAGGGCCAGTGGATGGGCGACAGTTGGGTGATGCGCCGTGAACGGGCTGGATCCGAACCCGCGCGCCTCTTGAGGGACCGGCTCCAGGCCCCAAGGTGTCCCGCCCATGACTGACCCTGTTCTCATCGCCGTGCCGCCCAAAGGCGGCAGTTTTGACGACGTTCTCAAACGCATTGTCCACCTGGGATGGATCCGCCCCGAGGTGGTCACGGAGCTACGCCGTTTGATCAAGGACGACAAACGCCGGGTAAAATTGGAAGAAGGTCTGATCCAACTCTGGGATCAGGCCGGCGGCACCGAACAGGCGACCATCCGCGCCGCTGATCGTTACGGCCACGACATGGACGATGTTGCGGCGGCGCTCAAGCGCATGCGCCGCTGGACGGCTGCCGATGGTCGGGTGCGTCTGGATTACACCCCGCGAACGGCGGTGGAAACCCTGCTCGATCAGCATCGTCATGATAGCGACGCCGTCGTCCGCGAAGCCGCTCTCGCCCTGCATTTGCAACTTGATCTGACCCGCCCCGGCCGCCCCAGCCGAGTGGTGTTCAATCAGCTCGATTTCACGTTTGCCCCCACTGGTAAAGCCGTGGTGCGCGGCGTGCTCATCGGCACCGACCACGAGGTCACCCCGACCTATCTGCGCAAGCACAAGCGCGATATCTCGCTGACCTGTTACGACGCTTTCCACAATACCATGTTGGATGCGCTCGACACCGCCCGCGTGCGTAACTGGAAAGAGATGACCGCCCATCTCATCGAGGCCAATACCGATGTGCGCATCCTGGGCTCGCTGGGGCTCAATGATTATTTAGGTCATTGTGTGCTCATGCGCCGGGACCGCGCCGAACGCACCGTGGCATTGGGTGGCAGCCGCAGCTGGACTGATGGTCCTAATCCCCGTATGGCGATCTTGCGCGAATCCCCGGTGCTGATCGATCCGCAATACGAAGAAGTCTATGAATCCTTGCTGGATGCGCGCGGCAATGGCATCCGCTTTGAAGTCGGGCCCAAGGATATCGAGACCATTTGCGTTGAGCAGGACCGCGCCGCTATCTATATCGTCCGTTCGGGCGGAACCGTGGCAGTGACGCCGGATCTGTGCGTGGTCGGCGAGGAATTGACCATCAGCGAAACCATCGTCGCCGTGAACCAAGAGCGCCTCAATCACGATCCTGCCATTGGCATCTTGGTTGAACACTTGGCGCCTCAGAACACTGACCATACCCAGATCTGGCGCGACCAATTGGCGCAGCGTCTGGGCGACAGGCTGTACTGACATGAGCGGCGATAAAAAAATCATCGTCCCCGGCACCGAACATCCGCATAGCCTGGGCAAGGTGCTTGAAGCCTTTGCTGATTCACAACGGGTGTGCACGGTGATCGTCCGCCGTGGCGAACGCTTTGTGCTGAAAATTGCCGAAGTGCGTAAAGAGATTGTGGTCGGTGAAGTGCGCTGTCTGCATTGGTCGCCGGAAATGACCCGCAAGATCTGGCAGAGCTATCAGCCGAAAGAAGGCTACTCGTCGGAAGGTCGGCGCGAAGTGCTGCTCGCGGATGCGATTGATAAATTTGGACGGGAGGCACATAAATATCGCGTTTATATACCCCTGGATGATATTTCGGCGGTGTATGAGGATATGGATGATCGGTTTGATCAGACGCCGTTCCTCCCATTGCCCTGACGGACCCTGATTCACCTGCGGTGAATCACCAGCGCTGGGCGCTGGTTGCACCGGCTTTGCCGGTGCGGGCCCTGGCCTCACTCCGTTCGGCCTTTGCAGCAGGGGATCTCGATCCCCCGCACCCCCTGACGCGGGGTCTGCCGCCCCCGCGACCCCGGGCGGTCCCCCGGTCGGCTGCGCCGACCGCCGGCGCTGGGCGCCGGCAGCGGCCTGCGTCCGCTGGGGATGATGCTGGGGCCGGGATTGGTGGGTTGAGGCTGGGTGCGGGTGCGGGGCTTTGTGGTTGGTTGTTGTTTGGCGGGGGACAGGCTTGGGGGATGTTGATACCTGACATTTTGGCGCGTCGCGAAATAGCTGCGAATCGTTTTATGACCTATGTCGAAGAGGATCTACGGTCGCCGGATGGGTCGGTGTACACGTACCACCAGGTCGAGGCGCGTTTTGAGGCGGTGCTGATATTGCCGGTGCTGGCTGACGGGCGGGTGGTGGTGGAGCGCATCTACCGCCATCCGTATAAACAGTATGTGCTGGAATTTCCTGCGGGTGGGATTGAGCCGGGTGAGGATCCGGTGCAGGCGGCGGGGCGGGAATTGACCGAAGAGACGGGCTATCGCGCGGGGCGTTTGCGGCGCTTGGGATCGTATGAGGCGATTCCGGGCATGCTCAAGGCGCGGGTGCAGGTGGTGTTGGCGCAAGATCTGGTGCAGACCGGGACGCGCGCACACGAGACTATGGAATTGCTTCAGGTCGAAGAATTGACGCCGGCGCAGGCGTGGGCTGCGATGAGCGTGGAACCGGTGAGTTCATTCCTGACCGTGGGACTTTTATGGCTCGCCCGTGAAGGATTGCTGCCGTCCGTCGCTCCGTCTCTTCCCTGAGCATGCTTTGACCATGATCATGTTGTCGGGTCACTCACGGCGGTGCTGTGGCCAAGAATATGAAGCAGAATAACGCCAGTCTCACCCGTGCAGAACGCGTCCTAGGGTATCCAGCGCCGCTTCCTTGACCGCTTCCGACACCGTCGGATGGGCATGGCACAAGCGGGCGATGTCTTCGCTGGAGCCGCCGAAAGACATCACCGCGGCAATTTCAGCGATCAGATCACTCGCGCGAGGGCCGATAATAGCCGCCCCGAGCAGGCGATCGGTAGTCGCATCGGCGAGGATCTTAACGAAACCGTCGCTTTCCCCAGATGCTTTGGCGCGGCCATTGGCGGCAAATGCGAAACGACCGGTGCGAATCTGGATCTTCTTTTCCGACGCCTGGCGTTCGGTGAGACCGATGGTCGCTACTTCTGGGTGGGTATAGATGACGTTTGGAATCAGGTCGTGATCAATAATCGGTTTCTGCCCGGCAAGGAATTCCGCCACGGCGACGCCTTCTTCTTCGGCTTTATGGGCCAGCATCGGTCCGGGAATTAGATCGCCGATGGCGTAGACGCCAGGGATATTGGTGGTGAAACGCGCGTCGACCTGAACCCGCTTGCGGGCGTCTAGGGTGACTCCTGCTTGGTCAAGCCCATCGGACAACGGCCGCCGCCCGACGGCGACCAAAACGCGATCGCCGGTGAACTCGACCACTTTGCCCTGGGCGTCAGTAGCGCTCAAGGTGACGTGGCCCTTATTGATGGTAGCGCCGGTGACTTTGGTCTCCAACGCAAAGGTCAAACCCTGTTTGGTCAGTACTTTCTGCAATTCCTTGGCGACGTCGCTATCCAGGAACGGGCACATCTGTGGCAGAAATTCGACCACCGTCACCTGAGAGCCCAGACGCGCCCACACGCTACCGAGTTCTAGGCCGATGACCCCGCCGCCGACCACAATCAGGTGTCTCGGTACCTGCGGGAAAGCGATGGCGTGGTCAGAGGTCACGATCTGTTCGCCGTCGATTTTCAGGAAGGGCAGTTCGATCGGCACCGAGCCCATGGCAAGGACGATGTGTTTAGCGGTGATCTCGCTGGTCGTGCCGGCGCCATCCGTCACCGCAACCTGACCGGCTTTGACGACGCGACCCGTACCAGCGAGGACCGTGATCTTATTCTTTTTCATCAGATAGGCGACGCCATCGGTCAAAGATCCGACCACGCCGTCTTTGCGCTTCATCATCTGCCCGACATCGAGGCCCAGATTGCCGACGGTAATGCCATGCGTGCCAAAATGGTTTTTCGCATCGGCAAAACGCTCCGACGAATCAAGCAGAGCCTTGGACGGAATACAGCCGACATTCAAACAGGTGCCGCCAAGGCGAACCCTCTTCACATCCGCCCCGCGCTTTTCCACGATGGCGACCGTCATCCCCAGCTGCGCCGCGCGAATCGCGCACACATACCCACCCGGCCCAGCCCCAATGACAACCAGATCGAACGTGCTACTCATAAAAAGACTCTCTGTAATTTAAGGTGATCACCAACAACAAGACTTCCGGACCTCCGGACTTCCGGACTCTCGACCTGACTTCCGGACTCTCGTCCCTACAGCCCAAGCAACATCTTCTCCGGCGTCTCCAACAATTCCTTGATCCGGACCAGGAAGCCCACGGCCTCAGCGCCGTCCACGATGCGGTGATCGTAACTCAAGGCGAGATACATCATCGGGCGGATGACCACCTGGCCGTCGACTGCGACCGGGCGATCCTTGATCGCGTGCATGCCGAGAATGCCCGATTGCGGCGGATTGATGATCGGCGTGGATAACAGGGATCCGTACACCCCACCGTTGGTGATGGTGAACGAACCACCTTGCATGTCATCGAGGGTCAATTTTCCGTCGCGGGCCTTTTTCGCCACGTCGCGGATGGCACGTTCGATGTCGGCGTAGCCCATGGTCTGGCAGTTCTGCAGAACTGGCACGACCAGGCCACGCTCAGTGCCGACGGCGATACCCATGTGGACGCCATCCGGCGTGACCACCTCGGTGCCTTCGATGCGGCTGTTCAGCAGAGGATATTTCTGCAGGGCCTTGACCGTGGCGACGGTGAAGAAGCTCATGAAACCCAGGCCGGTGCCGTGGACCTTTTCGAAATCGTCCTTATAGCGCTTGCGCAGCGACATCACTGCCGACAGGTCGACTTCATTGAAGGTCGAGAGAATCGCGGAGGTCTGCTGCACCTGCACCAGGCGGGCGGCGATCTTCTGCCGCAGCGGACTCATTTTCGTGCGCGTCACGCCCTTGCTGGTCGATGCGGGCGCTGCCGGAGCGGCCGCCGGTTTGGTGGGCACTGGCGGTGACGATTTCGCAGCTGGAGCGGCGGGTGTGGGAAGCGCCGATGTCGCTGCGAGAACATCACCTTTGGTGATGCGGCCCTCTTTACCCGTGCCAGAAATTTTACTCGGATCCGCACCGGTCTCTTCTAATAATTTACGTGCCGCCGGGCCCGATTGGGCGGTTGCTGCTTTTGCTTCAGTTTTCTGCTCAGTTTTCTGCTCAGTTTTCGACTCAGCTTTCGGCGCGGCACGTGCGGTGGCACCCGCGACAGCCCCGACCGCAATGGTCGCGACGGGGGCGCCGACCGCGAGGGTTTCCCCTTCCTTGGCGGTAAAGGTCACTACCCCAGCGGCACCCGCCGGGACATCGGTGCTGATCTTGTCCGTTTCCAATTCGAAGAGCGGGGTGTCCTCGGTGACCTGGCTGCCCTCAGCGACGAGAAAGCGGCTGATAATGCCTTCGGTGATGGATTCGCCCATTTGAGGTACGGCGACGATGTGGGACATGGGTCTCTTTCGAAAAAGCGGGCGAAAAATGGGCGATGAGGAGGTGAGTAAGGACCGGATCAGTGCGCCGCGCCAACCTTGGCGGCACCGAGCTTGCGGACGGGGAGGTCCAGCGCGGCAGAGAGCAGGGATTCCTGCTCGATTTGGTGCAGATAGGCGCTGCCGGGCGCGGTACTCGCGGCTGCTTCACGACCAGCGAAGACGACTTCGCCGCCGGTCAGCACCCGTAAACGCGCATCAATAAAAGTCCACGCGCCCATGTTCTGCGGTTCTTCCTGACACCAGACCACCTGAGTCACCTTGCCATACCGAGCCATGATCTTTTTCAATTGTTCTTCGGGGAAGGGGTAGAGTTGTTCTACCCGGATGATGGCGACCGTGCCCTTCCCATCGACGTCACGTCGGGCGAATAGTTCGTGGGCGACCTTGCCGGTGCACAAAATGAGGCGTTTGACTTTCCCCGGCGCTGGTGCGGCTGGATCGTCAAGCACTTCTTGAAAACGACCGTTGGCGAGTTCTTGGTAGGGTGAGCTGGCTTCTTTGGAGCGCAGATGGCTTTTCGGAGTCATCAGAATCAGCGGTTTGCGTACATTGCGCTTCATCTGGCGGCGGAGGATATGGAAATGCTGGGCTGCGGTCGAACAGTAGGCGACCTGAATATTATCTTCCGCGCAGGCGGCGAGAAACCGTTCCAAGCGGGCCGAACTATGTTCAGGTCCCATACCTTCCTGGCCGTGCGGTAGCATCATGACAAGGCCGGAAACGCGGCCCCATTTGCTTTCCGACGAAACCAGAAATTGATCGATGATGACCTGGGCCCCATTAGTGAAGTCGCCGAATTGCGCCTCCCAGAGGATGAGCATTTTCGGTTCGGATAGGGAATAGCCGTAGTCGAAACCAAGCACGCCAGCCTCGCTGAGCGGGCTGTTGTACACGCAGAACCGGGCCTGTCCGGGACAGATATGGTCAAGCGGACGATAGCGTTCCCGCGATTGAACATCATACCAGTAACTGTGGCGCTGACTAAAAGTACCGCGCCGGCAATCCTGACCCGACAGGCGGATCGGCGTGCCATCGACCAACAGGGAGCCGAAGCTGAGTAGCTCGGCCAGGGCCCAGTCGATATTCTCCCGGGCTGAAATCAACCGTCCACGTTCTTCGACGAGACGTTTGATCTTCGGGTGAATATTGAAACCGTCGGGATAGGTGCTCAGGGCTTTGCCGAGCAGCTGTAAAGTGTCATCAGCAACTCCGGTCTCGACGGGATCGTGGCTATACGTGTTGGTCAAGCCGGTCCACACGCCCTTGAAGCGACTTCTGGTTATCTTGGCGGGCTTGAGCTTGATCGTGTTCAGTGCATCCGAGAGCTGGTTGCGCATGATCGATTCGATGGCATCGACCTCAGCCGGATCGATATCTTGGCGCTCGATCAGCTTCTGGGCATAGATCTTGGAAATGCGGGTCTGCGCACTGATGCGCGCGTACATGGTCGGCTGGGTGTAATTTGGTTCGTCAGTCTCATTATGTCCGTAGCGACGATAGCAGACGATATCGACCACGACATCGCGCTTGAACTGCTGGCGGTATTCCAGGGCCAGCTGGCAGCAATGCACGACGGCTTCGACGTCATCGCCGTTGACGTGAAAAACCGGAGCATCGACCATTTTCGCAATATCGGTGCAATACCGGGTCGAACGCGCATCGGCAGGGAGGGTGGTGAAGCCGATTTGATTGTTGAGCACGATGTGGATGGTGCCGCCCGTGCGGTATCCTTCGAGCTGGCTCATCTGGAAACATTCCATTACCAGGCCCTGGCCTGCAAAAGCAGCGTCGCCATGGATCAGCACCGGGACGACTTTGCTGCGTTCGACGGTATCGTCCTGCTGGCGTTGTTTGCCGCGGACACGGCCCAGGACGACGGGATCGACAGCCTCGAGATGGCTCGGATTCGCGGTCAGGGTCAGATGGACGACCTTACCAGAGGAACTGTAGAAATCGCTGGAAAAACCCAGGTGGTATTTCACGTCGCCGTCACCCTGAAGGTCACTGATATCGTAGCTCCCTTCAAATTCGGTGAAGATCTCCTCGTAGCTCTTGTTGAGGATGTTGGACAGGACATTCAGACGGCCACGATGTGCCATACCCAGGACGATTTCTTTGACGCCGTGCGCAGGGGCGCAATCGAAGAGGCCATCCAGAGCCGAGATCAGCGATTCGCCGCCTTCAAGGGAGAAACGTTTCTGGCCGAGAAACTTGGTATGGATGAACGACTCGAACATCTCGGCCTGCGCCACTTTCATCAAGGCGCGGCGTTTCTGTTCCGGGTCCAGTTCACTGGCATTGCGGTTCCGTTCGAGTCGTTCCAAGACCCAGCGGCGTTGTTCGCCGTCTTGGATATGCATGAATTCGGCGCCCGTCGTGCCGCAGTACGTCGTTCGTAAATGATCGACGATCGTGCGCAGGGTCGCGCGTGAGCCCAGACCGGGAATCGTATCACTAGAGAATTCACGTTCCAGGTCCGCTTCGGATAGATTATGCGTTGCCAGTTCGAGTTCGGGGTTGCTGGTCTGATTGTTCAGGTCGAGGGGATCGAGACGACAGATGATATGTCCGACATCGCGATAGGCATAAATCAGCGAGTCCACGCGCTGTTGGTCAATGCGCCCGCCGCGACGGGCGGCAGGGGCTTCGGCCTGGTTGGATCCCGCCGCCCCCATCCCGGTGGGGCCTTGCTCCAGGCCAAAAGCGAAGCCCGAAAAGAACTGCTGCCAGTCTGGCTCGACACTGCTGGGATCGGCCTGCCAGCGGGCGTACAGATCTTCGAGCAGAGCAAGGTTGGCAGGCTGGGCGAAATCGAGGCTCATAGTTTTGTGCGGCCGATTGTGCGAGTCGGCATTCCTCCCTCACTATGGCGCCGGTAAAGATAAACCGCAAGGGCTCAAGAGAGCTTGAAAGCCATATTCGCACAACCTATTGTGCGAATATGGCTACCAATCTCGATGTCGATCTGATCGCCTTGGATGAATTGGTCCGGGTCGGATCCTTCCGCAGCAAGCGCGAAGCGGTCGATGCTGCCGTGCGCGAAGCGATCGCCTATCGGCGTCAATTGCGCAGTCTGGAGGTCCTGGGCACCATCGAATTCGTCGCTGAAACCCAGTCTGGGGCCCTGAGCGACGGATGATCGAATTCATCATCCCCCACACCGATATCTGGATCGCTGCGTTCGATCGGCGGTCTGTCCAGTCGACGGTAGTCGTCCGGTTTGCCGATTACGTCCGCCAGCGCAGTATTCTTTTGACGCCCTGGGTGCGCACCGAATTATTGGCCCGAACCCGCGATGGCCGCCATTTTGCCCGTTTACAGGCGGTACTCGATGGCTTCGCGGAAACCCGCATTGATCGTGCTATTCAAATCCATGCTGCGCGCCACATCAGCCTCAACCGTGATCACGGCGCGACCCCGCCCACCTTGGTTCAGGCCTTGACGTGGGCGGTGCTGGAACGCTGCCAAGCGCGTTTATGGACCCGCGATCGGCACTGGCTGGCCTTTGCCCAAGACCGCCTACCGTGCGTCGATGACAGCACGGGGGGTGGGAAATAGGGCTATAATGCCCCTGCTTGAAGTTCACCAATCCAGCGCAAGCAATATTCCTTACTTGGATTACCGGCATGCGTCGCCAGTTGCCCTCTGTCGTTCGCCGATCTGCCGTTCACCTAACGTCCCGCATCACCGGGAGCGGTTTAAAGCAAGGTGGTCCAAGGCGACGCAGCCCGCGCTCCGGTGCATGCGAAAGTTAGGTGTCATCCTGAAGCCACATCAATCGTCGTTGATTCCGTCGAACTCTTCCCTGCTTGAAGGCTTCTCAACGAATGAAATAACCTTTCGACCATGGTCGTTAGCGAATCCAGTTAAAACTTGCTTGGCATAGGCAGCGTCATCTACAACAAATTCCATTGTTCTTTCAGCGTCATCGCACTTATCCATATCGACGGCCCAATCGTCTGTTGGGTAAGTATCCATGATCAATTCATTCAGCTTTGAATACTCGTCGTGGTCACCATCGCTGAACTGAATCGAGATGCGCGTATAAGCCATGGTTGGCCTCTGCGAGGATTGGAAGTCGTTGTGAGAAGATTGATCGCAACCAATTACGAGAAGGGCGAGAGCGATCAAAAGGGGTCGTTGAGAAATCATTGTGACGCCTAACGGTACAAATCAGGCTAGTAACTCAGCAACCGTATCGCGTTCACCCACTAACTCAGCATTGGTCGCGGCAATCTTGCCTTGGGCGAATTCGTCGTGGCTGACGCCTTTGACGACTTCATAGGTACCAGGGGCGGTGGTGCGCACCGGCACGCCGGCCCAGATCCCGGCGGTGAAGCCATAGCTGCCATCACTGGCGACGGCGATGGAATGTACGGTGTCGCTGGGGGTATGCAGGGATTTGACATGATCGATCAAGGCATTGGCGGCCGAGGCGGCGCTGGACAAGCCGCGCGCATCAATGATCGCGGCGCCGCGCTTGCCGACGGTTGGTAGAAAGGTTTCTTTCAACCACGCGCTGTCAGTGATCATGCTGGTTGCGGGCTTGCCGTTGATGGTCGCATGCGTGAAATCGGCGAACATGGTCGGGCTGTGGTTGCCGTAAATAATGATATTGCCGATCGCAGTGACGGGCACGCCGGCTTTTTGCGCGAGCTGGGTGGCAGCGCGATTTTGATCCAAGCGCACCATCGCGGTGAAACGCTCCTTGGGCAGGCGCTTGGCCTGGCTGGCGGCGATCATGCAATTGGTATTGCAGGGATTGCCGACGACGGCGACGCGGCAGTCATCGGCAGCGACGGCGTCGATGGCTTTGCCTTGGCCGATGAAAATGCGGCCATTGTCCTTGAGCAGATCGGCGCGCTCCATGCCCGGGCCACGCGGCTTTGAACCGACCAGCAGGCACCAGTTCGCGTCTTTAAACGCGACCGTGGGATCACCGGTCAGGACCATGCCATGCAGCAGGGGGAAGGCGCAGTCATCCAGTTCCATAGCGACCCCGCGCAGGGCGGCTTGCGGCTTGTCCACTGGGATTTCCAAGAGCTGCAGAATGACGGGCTGATCCTTGCCGAACATCTCCCCGGCGGCGATGCGAAAGAGCAGGCTGTAGCAGATCTGGCCGGCGGCACCGGTCACGGCGACGCGGATAGGGCGCTTGGAGGTCATCGGATAGTCCTTACGAGAGAGGGTCGGGTTGGGTTTGGCGCACAGTAGAGCTTGCGTCTGCGCGGGCCAGAGGGCAGTACTAAGCCACGTCCCGCACCAGACCGTGGAACCGGCCGATTGTGTGGCAGTTCCCCCAGCCTGTGCTTGGTTCTGCGCCAAGGGCTGGTACCACTCGGCCATGAAGACGGTGGAAATGGTCAAACGGGTCCGCGACGAGGCCCGTCGACGCGGCATCCGCTGGACCAACCAGCGTCAGACCATCATTGAGATATTTTCTGATCTCGGCGAACACATCACCGCCGAAGAATTGCATCGGCGCGTCCGCGAGGTCGATAACACCGTCTCCACCGCGACCGTTTATCGCACAGTGAATCTGCTGGTCGACCTCGGCGTGGCAGAAAAGGGCCATTTTGGTGGCGGATCGGCCAGTTTCGAAATGGCTCTGCACAAGGAACACCACGATCATTTGATCTGCCTATGCTGCCAGCAGATCATCGAATTTCATCATGACGGCATCGAAGGCATGCAGCAGGACATCGCCACCCAGCATGGTTTCGCCCTGCGCCATCACCGCCTGGAACTCTACGGCGTCTGTCCCACCTGCCAGGCCGCCGGCAAGGACAGCCCCCATCCGCCAGTGATGCCGGCATGACCGACTCCCGGCCCGACAACCATCTTGCGCCCGGCCCAAGCCGCCTATATTCCGCCCCTCCTAGCGAATAGGGCCCTGTAGCTCAGTTGGTAGAGCAACGGATTGAAAATCCGTGTGTCGCCGGTTCGATTCCGGCTGGGGCCACCATTCACCACCCCGCAGCCTTTTGGGTTGCGGGGTGGTGTTTTTTTTGAGCCAGGACCACAAGGCGATGTCAACCGAAGCGGGGCCGAATGCAGTGGCTTTTGCCTGTCAGCGTGACCGTCGGCTTGTCCATGGCCACAGCGCAGGCAGGATCAACGCCATGCGTTTTCTCCTCGTCCTCGCCCTCAGTCTGTCTTTTGTGTCGGCGGTCGAACCGCAGACCGATACCGGTATATTTCAAGAATCGTTGGTGAGCCAGTACCCTTCTGTACCAGCGAGTAATCCAACCCGGATGGCGGTGACCGACATCGCTGCACGCTTGGCTGCTGAGCCCGATGCTGATCAGGAGTTCTTGATCCTGTACCTCTTGGGTCAGGCGATGTCGGTAACCGAAACGACGGCGGTTTTGCCGACCAGCGGCGACGCCGCTCAACTGGTGCTGACCAATACGGCACGCGCCGCTGCAGATCAGGTGGCCGATCTCGCCTGCCAGCTGGCGCGCAGCACCCTGGCCCAGGATCATGTTCAGGTGGGGGAGTTGAATCCGCGCTACATGGCGGCCTCCCAATCGTGGCAGCGCTGGCAACCGATCATCGAAATGAGCGCCAACGTGCCGGAATTGTTGGAGGCCATCACCCAGCGCCTCGGAAATGTGCCGGTGGCAGAGCGCCCAAACTACCAACTCCGGTTGCAGGCAGCCCAGACCCAGCTTGCCGAATCCATCAAAGCCCTTCCCCAGCAGACTGGCGCAGGTGTGCCGTTCGGCATCGTCGCTGAATTGAGACAGATCGGGTTGGTGCGTCAGGCTGCCCTGGAAATCGAATTGATCGCTGATGATCTGGATGTCGCCGCCCAATTGGCGGACCGCCCTGCCGCTGCTGGGCTGGCGCCGACTTTGGCCGCCAGACTAACCCAAGCGATCGCAGCTAAGCATGACGCCAAACGCGCCATGCTGGCCTACGAGATAGAATCAGGCATTCTGGAATACCGTGGTGAGGGTTTATTCGATCGTCAGGCCCGCCGCGAGGATGAATACTACCAACTCCTTGACGCCTGGGTTAACGGAGAGACAGAAGCTTTCGATCCGGCGGTCGAGCCGACGCCCGCGGACCGTGAAGCGGATGCGGTCCCCGCACTCAAATAAACGTGGCAGCGCAAACAGTCGCCGCGTGCCGAGCAGGCTCGCGTTGCAGGTGTGCCTCCAGGACCTGACCCGACATTGTCTATTGATCGACCATGAATCATAACAAATTCTTATGATTGCATCGCTGCCGCGGAGATTGGACTCCGTCGTACCGCCCGCACAATGACCTGCTACCTTGCAAGGAAAACGCCATGTTGATCGCCTACCGTGCCGCTGAAGCCGAACGCCATGCCCAGGGCATCCCTGCGCTGCCTGTGAGTGCTGAACAGGCCGCGTCGGCGTGCGCCCAGTTGGAGCAACCGGCAGGTTCTGCGACAGACAGCGCCACGCTGCTCGAGCTCCTGCGCGAGCGGGTCAGTCCCGGCGTGGATCCGGCTGCCAAGGTCAAAGCCGAATGGTTGGGCGCGGTTGCCCACGGTGAACGGAAAAGCCCGCTGGTCAGCCCGGTCGAAGCTATCCGGCTCCTCGGCACCATGCTCGGCGGCTATAATGTGCCCTTCCTGAGTCGCGAACTCGAAGGTGCCCATCCGCAAGAAGCCGCTGACGCTCTCGCCCGCACCATCCTGATCTTCGATAATTTTGCCGTGGTCGCTCAGCTGGCTGCGGGCGGCAACGCTGCCGCCAAGCAGGTGCTGCAACGTTGGGCCGATGGCGAATGGTTCACCAGCCGTCCGGAGATTGAGGAATCCGTCGAATTGATCGTCTATAAAATCCCCGGCGAAACCAATACTGACGATCTTTCTCCGGCGCAGTCGGCGGTGACCCGGCCGGATATTCCGGCGCACGCGCTGGACATGTACAAAACCAAGGACCCTACCTGTATCGGTACGCTGATGAAATGGCGCGATGCTGGCAAGCGCGTGCTCATCGTCGGCGATGTGTATGGCACGGGATCGTCCCGGAAATCTGCGACCAATTCGGTCCTGTGGTATATTGGCAAGGATATTCCCGCGGTGCCCAACAAGCGCACGGCCGGATTCCTGCTGGCAGCCAATATCGCCCCCATCTTCCTCGATACTTTCCGTGATGCGGGTGGCATGGCTTTCATGGGCGATGTTTCGCAGCTGGCGACTGGCGATGTGGTGACGATCAAGCCCAGGGCTTTGGAAGTGCTAAAAAACGGCAAGAAGCTCGACAATCTGACCATCAAATCGCCGACCGTTTTCGACGAATATCGTGCCGGAGGGCGCACCAATCTCATCATCGGCCGCGCCTTGACTTGGCGTGCGCGCGACCATCTCAAGCTCGGGGTGTCGAGCTTGTTCGCCAAACCGGAATTGCCCGGCGACGATGGCCACGGCTATACCTTGGCACAAAAAATGGTCGGCCGTGCGTGCGGCGTCAAAGGCGTGCGCGCGGGCCTGTCCTGCGAGCCCAAAACCACCACCGTGGGCAGCCAGGATACCACGGGTCCAATGACCGCGGACGAGCTGAAGGAATTGGCCTGTCTGCGATTCTCCAGCGATCTGGTCTTGCAGAGCTTCTGCCACACCGCCGCCTATCCCACCGACCGTGACGCCAAGATGCACCGTTGGTTGCCAGAATTTATCGTCGAACGCAACGGCGTCGCCCTGCGTCCGGGCGACGGCATTATTCACTCGTGGCTGAATCGCACCTGCCTGCCGGATACCGTCGGTACCGGTGGTGATTCCCATACGCGCTTTCCCATCGGCATCAGTTTCCCGGCTGGATCCGGCTTGGTCGCTTTCGCTGCGGCTATCGGTTACATGCCCTTAGACATGCCGGAATCCGTCCTGGTCCGCTTCACCGGAACATTGCAACCGGGCGTGACCCTGCGCGATCTGGTCAACGCGATTCCCTGGATTGCCTTGCAGTCCGGGGATCTGACCTTGGAGAAAAAAGGCAAGAAAAACATCTACAGTGGGCGCATTCTTGAGATCGAAGGTCTCGAGCATCTCACCGCCGAGCAGGCCTTTGAATTGTCGGATGCTTCCGCAGAACGCAGCGCCGCCGCGTGCACGGTTAATCTCAGCGAAGAATCCGTCGCGACCTACCTGCGCTCCAATGTCGCGCTGTTGCAGGCGATGATCGAAGATGGCTATGGCGCCCGCGAGACCATTCAAAAGCGTATTGACGCGATGCAGGCCTGGCTGGCGAAACCTAGTTTGCTGCGCGCCGATCCGGGCCTGGAATATGTCGAGCCGACCGAAGTCATGGCTAATGGCCGGCGCATTGGTATCGCCGCCAAGGCCAAGGATGGGCGTTACGCCCGGGTGTTCGAAATCCATCTCGATCAGATCCATGAACCCTTGGTCGCCTGCCCCAACGATCCCGACAAGATCGAAACCCTGTCGAAATTGTCGGGCAATAAAATCGATGAGGTTTTCGTCGGTTCGTGCATGACCAACATCGGCCACTTCCGCGCCTTGGCCAACGTCTACAAACACACCAAGGTGGAATATCTCGATACGGTGACCTGGATCAGCCCGCCAACGCGCATGGATGAAGCAGTGCTGCAACAGGAAGGCCAATACGCCCTGTTCGGCAAGATCGGCGCTCGACGCGAGATTCCCGGCTGTTCGCTGTGCATGGGCAACCAGGCCCGCGTGCGTCCGGGGGCCCAGGTTTTTTCGACCTCGACCCGCAATTTCGACAATCGCATGGGCAAAGACGCGCAGTGCTATTTGGGCAGCGCCGAATTAGCTGCCGTGGTTTCAATCCTGGGTCGGATTCCGACCAAAAAGGAATACCTCGACATCATGGCCAAATGCATCGATCCCTTCGCGGCGTCGATTTATCGCTACCTCGACTTCACCCAGATGTCGGCGCGCATTCCGGATTTCTCCGCCAAGGAGTGATCCCTCAGCGGTTAGACCGCGTAAGGGGGGGCGCCATGGTGGGCAGGGCCTGAATACCAGCAGAATCGCCACCCGACGGATGGTACTGCGGTCCGTCGGGAGGGGTGCGAGGTCCCGGCCAGGCGCCGGTCAGCGCTACCCGGTTCAGGCCTTTGGTAGGGGCGCGAATGGTGGCGGGTTCCGTGGCGAGACTGCCCTGGGCAAGGAATGACCGACCTGAGGCGGGTGCACGTGCAGAATCTCAAGTTAGCCTTGCTCGCTATCTCCTACAGACTCCTAGGAAAGTGCTGCGCGAAAATACAGTCGAACTATGTGGCCATAGCGAGCTAAGACTTCGGGCACGTCCTGGATCAACGCCCTGATCGTTGGTGATGAGGCAGACTGCGCAGTGCTCCAAGCAACTATCTCATCATATGGTCAAGGGTTAGGTCGGGAAACGGGGCGCCCATCAGGTGCTGATTTAGGCCTTTTTGCATTCCGGTCCGCAACGCTTGCGACAAAAGCTGAAATCTGCCCTGGCGAAGGAGTGCCTTTATGGTGTAGACTGGGGGGCCATGAATGAACCCAACGAAATCCACCCTCTGCGCGTCCTGGTTGCCGAGGACAATCCGGTCAACCAGATGGTGGTCGCGACCCTGCTGCGCCGCCTGGGCTGCCAGGTCGATGTCGTCGCTGATGGCCGCAAAGCCGTCGAAGCCTGTGCCGTCACCGCTTACGATCTCGTGTTCATGGATTGCATGATGCCGCTCATGGATGGCTACGATGCCACCCGCGCTATCCGCTCCACCGCTGTCGCCGGCCACCGTCTGCCCGTCGTCGCCCTGACCGCCAAGAACCTCGACGGCGACCGCGAACGCTGCCTCGCCGCCGGCATGGACGACTACCTCACCAAACCGATCGAGCCCGCCCGCGTTCGCGCCGCCATCGAACGCTGGACCCGCCGCAGTCTACCCCGCGAAGTCACCGCCCCCGGCCTAGCCAACGAAGCCAAAGTCGGCACCGAAGCATTAGCACTAGCCGTCTCACGAGAATTACGACGGAATCGGGCTTAGATTTTTTGCTCTGAATAAAATTTCGTAGTCCGAATCATTGCCACTTGGTCCTGCGTCCTGCGTCTTCGCATTTCGACTCACATTGCCACTTGGTCCTGCGTCCTGCGTCCTGCGTCCTGCGTCTTCGCATTTCGAAGTCCGAGGTCCGAAGTCCGAAGTCCGAGGTCCGAGGTCCCCGCAAGTGTTTGCGAGTTTGTCATTCGCAAACCGCACCTCACCAGGACGTGAGCGTCGGAGCGGGGGATAAGGCCGATCTCCGTACCGCGGACTTCAGTCGGCAGGGGCGCGTGGCGGTCCGGATGGATTTAGGGGAGAGATCCACTGTTTTGAATGTCCGGCATCCTGTCTCTGTGGTCCGCTTTTATCCTGCAGTGGTATTGGTGCTGCTACGGCACCGTCGAGATCGAAATAGCTGGCACCACCTATCATCTGCGCGCGGCTGACAGCATCCTGGTCACCCCCGACGCCATTCGCGAAGTGCGCGTCCCCCAGCGCGCCGCGGGGTATCTGGTCACCATGTTCGAGGCCGCCGCCAGCTTGGGAATTGACGCCGCGTACGATCACGTTCTTCCGCTGCCCGGCGATGCTCGTGACGACGCCCACGCCCTGGTCGCCGAAGTACGCCGCCCCGGCGGCGCTGATTCCCGCATGCTGGTCGCCGCGCTGGTCACCCGCATTCTGGTCGGTCTCTCACGCTCCGCCCGCGCCCCGCGTCCCGGTCACGTGCCCAGTCCGCTGAACGCCGAAAGCCAAGCCGATCTGGTCGCCCAAGTCGAAGCTTTCCTGAATCGCACTTTCCCACACGCATGCTCCCCGACCATCGCACCAGCGGTTTACAACCGACGGTGAACGGGGTCGCGGGCTAGCGTTCGGGCGGGTAATTCGACCCGTCGGCCTATCGCGATTTGATGATTTTTCGTTGAGAGGGGAGCCTGTGCCCCACGCACCACCGCGTTCAGTTCTCGTGCGAGTTTGGTTTCCCGGCCATGAAGCTTGATGCCCGATTGTCCAAAACTTTCGCTAGTGCGTACGTTGAGCCTCGGTATGACCCGTCGACCATGCCCCTCCTGCCCCTTTCGTCACGGCTGTGGACCCCGGTCCTTTCTGGTGCGTTGATCGTCGCGATGAGCGTCGTCGGTGCTGGCTGTGGCAGTTCCACCGTGCCGCGATCAGCCCCTGTGCCAGCACCGGATTCTCATCCGACCGCCACCGTCCCGTCCCCGATAGATCCCTCAGAGCCCTCAGAGCCCTCAGAGCCCTCAGCCCCCGCTCCTTCCGCGCCGAAAGCGGAAGCTCTCGCTGCGTGGACCACCCCGCAACGCGAGCGTTTTACCACCGTCTTGGGCGTCCCACCGACCTACACCCGCGCACCGACCGCAACCGGCCCGGTCATCACCGCCGCCGCCCGTCCGCTCCTGCACGCCACCGCGCACTGGGCCCAAGGCAACGATAGCAGCCAGACCCAGGACACCGTCACCCTCCATTTCCCCAGTTCGACGCGCGTCGATGTGCACGATGCCAGTGGCGCGACCATGATCCTGGCCTGGGTGCAGGGCGTGCTGGAAGTCATCGCCCCCGCCATCCCCGCCCCTGCCGGCTGGCTCGATGGGGTCCGCGACGCCAGTCTGCTGCGCACTGCTCTGCTGAGTGGCCCGTGGTCCCCGGGATCCACCGTAAACCTCGCTGGCGAAGCCTACACCTGTCTCGGCACCAATGATGCCACCATTTGGCTGGTCCCCGTGGCTGAGTTCCGCGACGCCCCGACCGCTGCCCACGAAGCAGGCCCGGCTCACGAAGCCAGCCCCGCTGGCGTGGCCTACCCGGTCGAACCCGGCCAACTGAATCACGTTGAATTGCATCTCCGCCCCGACGGCACCGCCGTCAGCGCCGTCCGCCTGCTTGGTACTCGCGACGCTGACACCGGCACTCTTTTTGTTCGACGCACCACGCTCGAAAGCCTCTCTTATGAATAAGTCCCTGATCTCCGTGCTGTTTTCGCGTTCCACCGGTCGCCGTTCGTTCGGCACGGCCGCCGCCACGCTGCTGCTGACCCTGGGCCTCGCCACCAGTGCCGTCGCCGAAGATGTCGGCCCGTTCCAGTGGACCCGCTGGCTGCTCGACCCCGCGAACCCCCAGGCATCGGCCTTGGCCCTGGATCCGGCGGTTACCGAAAACGCCAGCGTCGTGGCCGGTGCCACCGCCACTCAAGGCGCCATCGACCTGCGCCAGTGGTCGGGCTCCAACCAAGCGGGCACCCGCTCCTGGGCGGGCAACAGCCTGGTCGCCCCCGTCGGCACCCGTTGGTGGATCGGCAGCAGCACCTGGGACATCCAACGCGGCTCGGCCAGCGGCGGCCCCTGGACCTATTCCCGCCGAACCCAGCAAGATCTGAAATGCACCCTTGGCTACGCCGCCATCGCTGCGTCAGCCCTATCCACCACGCATGGCAACGCCCCGCGTCTCGACACCGCCCAATCCTACGCCCGCGTGGTTGTCAGCCTGCCCCAACGCTGGGTCGCTCCCGGCACCAGCGCCGCCTGGCAGCACGGGTATTATTCGGGTAACCCCACGCAAAGCGGCATCTGGCAGATCCCGGCCGGCCAGAGCTTGGGGCAAGCCCAACAAGCCAGCGCCAATCGCCTCGCCTCGTTGACCAGCGTCCTGACCCAAAGCCCCCGCAGCGGCACCTGGCAGATGGACTTCCAGGTCGGCAGTGGCGGTAGTTGGACTCTGGCGATTGATCTCGATGGCGACGCCGTCGCCGACACCACCCTGACCAGCGCCGATGCCGGCAACAGTGCCAGCGCCTTCCCCGCCATCACCGGCCAATCCGGCCTGCTGGTCAGCGTCGAAGCTGCCGGTGGCAATGGCATTCCCTACGTTGGCGTCTCGCCCTACGTCCTGACCTATCGCCAGATCGGCACCATCCCGCCTCCGGTCAACCAGGCGCCGGTCGTCACCCTGACCGCACCCACCACCGCCCAGACCTTGGTGCAACCCGCCAGCCTGACCTTGAGCGCAACCGCCAGTGACAGCGACGGCAGCGTCAGCCAGGTCACCTTTCTCGCCAGCCAAGGCATCCCGCCCACGCTGACCACCACGACCATCGGCACGGACACCGACGGCAGCGACGGCTGGTCGGTTCCGTGGACCGCGATCCCCGTCGGCAATTATCAGGTCAGCGCCACTGCCCAGGACAACCTGGGCTTAGAGGCCACCAGCACCTCCGTCGCTGTCACCGTGCTCGCTCCCGTCAGCGTCGCCTGGACCAGCGCCACCAGCAGCGTCACCGAAGCCAGTGGCACCACCGCGTTAACCGCGACCTTGTCGGCAGCGAGTCCGTACGACGTCAGCGTGAGCTACAGCGCTCTCCCCGGAGGCAGCAGCGGCGGCACCGCAACCGCGACCGGCGCGGGCGCCGACATCGCCGCACTCGCCGGCACGTTGACCTTCCCCGCTGGCACCGTGACCCAATTCATCGAGGTCACCGTGCTCGAAGATACGTTATTCGAAGGTGACGAAACCCTGCGCATCGCACTTCAGTCCCCCAGCGTCGGACTGGTCCTGGGCACGTCCGCGATCCACACCCGCACCATCACCGATAACGATGTCCAACCCACCGTCGCCTTTACGACCGCCGCGACCAGCGTCGCCGAAGTTGCCGGCACCGTCGATCTCACGGTGCAGCTCGATGGCGTGTCCGGCCTCGCCGTGCAGGTGCCGTATGCAGTCGTCGGCGGCTCGGCCACCGCGGGCAGCGATTTCCAATTCAGCCCCGGAACGCTGACCATCCCCGCGGGCAGCACCACTGCGGCCATGACCCTGACGATTCTTGCTGACAGCGAAGCAGAAAGCGATGAGACGATTATTATCGCGCTCAATCCGCCCACCGCCGCCAACCTGGGCGTGCCGTCGACCCACACCGTCACTATTCTTGGCAGCAATCAGGCCCCGGTGATCACCGCGGGTCCGACTGCAATGCAGGATCCCAGCGATCCGACCCGCCTACTGCTCAGCGTCACCACCACTGACGACGCCGCACTGAATCAGCTCTGCATTCATTGGACCGTCACCGGGCCGCTGGAATCCGGAAACTCACGTCAGATTATTCTCTATCCCAACGGCACCTGCCATTCTGCGAACAGTAACGCCACCGTCAGCGCGCGTGGCACCTATACCGTCAGCGTCGACATTACCGACGCCGCTGGCAGCAGCGTCAGCGGCAGCACCACGGGAATGATCAGCGGCGTGGCCACCACCGTCGCGGTGACCCCGATGACCGTCGATGTGACCCCTGGCAGCACGCGTCAATTTGCCGCCGCGGTTGCCGATCAATTCGGCGCCGCTCTGGCGAACCCGTCGCCCGCCGTGATCTGGACCGTCAGCCCCAGCAGCTTGGGCTCGCTCAGCGCCGATCCGGCCGCTGGTAGCGCCGTTCTCAGCGTCGCCAGCAATGCCACGCCTGCCGACAACGGCACCGTCACCGCGACTGCCACCGATCCCGGCAGCAGCCCCAGTGCCACCGGCAGCGCCAGCGTCCAGGTCACCGCCGTCGTCGTCGGCCAGTCCACCGTGGCCTGGGCCAGCGCCGATGGCGGCAGCGTCACCGAAGGCCTCAACGTTATCAGCCTGCCGCTGGTGCTCTCGGCCGCGGCCACGACTGACGTCACCGTGTATTTCCAAGTCGGCGGCACTGCCACCCGCGGCCCCGACCATGATCTGGTCGCCTACCCGGTGATCATCCCGGCCGGCGCCACCACAGCGTCCATTCCCGTGGTCATTCACGATGACAACGCCATCGAAGGCGATGAGACCGTGATCGTTACCCTGATCGGCGCCACCGGCGCGGATCTCGGCAGTCCGCTGACCCGCACGTTGACGATTATTGATAATGACCTGCCCAGGGTGGGCTTTACGCAGACGCAGGTCAGCATCGTCGCTGGCGATAGTGTCGGCACCACGCTGCGCCTGCAATTATCGGCTCCCGCTCCGTGGGCCGTGACCGTCCCGTATACGATCAGCGGCAGCGCGGTCGCGGGCACCGATTTCAACCTGCCGGTGACCGGCGTGCTGACCATTCCCGCTGGGCAGACCAGCGCAGCCAGCGCGACGCTCCCCGTGACCGCACTCGCCGCCGCAACCGATGGCGCGACCATTATCGTGACGCTGGTAGAATCCGCCCCAGCCAATCCTGAGCCCGGCGTCTCGGGTGCGGCGCTGTCGGCCTCATCGGTCGCCACGGTGACCATTATCAGCGAAGCAGCCGCTGCCGCCGACACCACCAAGCCCACCGTGCGTTTGGATCCGCCGCCAGCGACGTTTCTCGATAGCACGACGGTGACCCTCAGCGGCACCCCCGAAGCGGCCGCGATCTGGTACACCATCGATGGCAGCACGCCCATGCCCGAACAAGGCACCACCCAGCCCTATACCGATCCCCTGATTCTCACCGCCACCACGACCATTCGCGCTGTGGCAACGCTGCCAGATGGCCAGGGCGGTCAGCGCACCGGCGAGATCACCACCGGGCTCTACGTGCGCGTCTCGTCCGACGGATTTGCGCCCGCCACCAATACCCCGGCGGATGGCCATTACACCATTTCGCCCGCCTGCTTGGAATTCCAGATTCCACCGGGTTCCGCCACGTTCCCAGTTCGCGTCGAAGTCCTGCGCGGCGATACCGTTATTGCCCAACCGCGGGTGCATCGTCTGGATGCCAAACACGCGTACGCGGATATTCCGCTCGATGCCTTGCAGCCCGTGACAGCGCGCTGGTATCTGCGTGACGAGACCGGCGTCGAAACGCAGTCGGAAAAGGTTCTGACCTGGGCGGTGACCGATTTGGCATCGAATAATGCGCCATCAGAGACCGTCTTGCGTCTAGGAGACAGCCTCCTCATGACGGCAACGGGCGCGGGTGAGCAATTGATGATTGACCGTGGCGATGAAAGCCGGGTTGTTGGTCAACCGGGGCAACCATTGGTTCTCCATTATGAGACGGAAGGATATTTCCAAGCGTCAGCTTGGATTGACGGAAGCGAAGCTGGGCGTCACGACGTAGTGGCAATGACGGTTTCCATTCCGAGTGCAATGCCAATCATGGGTGAAGTAGATTTCAACCGTCCGGTAACAGCCCTTGCTGGACCTGATGCCAGTCAGGTGGTGTTCACGAGTAGCGATACCGCTGTTTTGACCATCACGGGATCAGGTACGAGCGGGAGCGGAACGACGAGCCTTACGGTTACAGCCGTGAAGCCAGAAAGGGGTGCAATTATCGCTCGGTTGAAGGGCGAGAGTGGAGCGATTGTTCTGGCGAAGTCGTATTATGGATTCGCCATTGAGGGAGACCCCGTGATTCAACTGGCATATGAATATCCCGGGCTGGTCTCCACAGGTCCAATGACGTCAGCTATTCGTCCTGCTTGGCCGAGAGAGTGGATGAAGTCCAGCACGGCAATAACACGGGCAACGCGTATCGAAACGGATGAGGACGTCTATCGCATGGCGTTACCTGCGCAGAATGTACAGAATAATGCTACGGAAGTGACCGTGCCACGTCCTGTCATTCACCAGCGCCAACTCGATGGCAGTCTGCTCCAGGTGAGCCGAGCAGAGACGTCAATGATCGTTCAACGGTATCGAATTCACGTGGAGGCCATTGCCCCAGATCGCGGACGATTTCTGACGATCGGTGCTGATTCCGATGGTGATGGCGTGAAGGATTACGGCCCGGTCACTTGGACTTCATCGGTATGGATGACGCCCGCGAGTGTCGAAGGCCTCAAGCGAATACGCGTGTTTCTTGCCGACGGAAGTCTGGATACCATTTTGCCGCCATCGGGAACATTATCTTGGCAGACTTCGTACGCTTTCCCGTGGACGGATGGGGCCCTTTTGGGACTTTACACTGGCAGGGATGGGTATCATTTCCCGGGTAATTCACTAACTAGCTATATAGATGAAGTCAACATTGGAGGGATGAGTTACTTTTCCGGGAATTTGCACCCGAAGCTGAGGAATGTGTCGATACTTCCCATTTATGCCGATCAGAGGCAGGTCGAATTAGGTTCAGTACGGCCGAGAGTGGGGCGTGCGAAGTGGAGGAGTACAATTGATTCGGCAGTGACCGCATGGCAACGATCTTATCTCCCGGAATTAAATGCCCTGCCCACCGAGGAGGCGAGGGCCATTGCGGGACCTATTGCGCCAATGCCTGCCTGGATTTTAGAAGCGCCCGATTTCACAGTTCGTGACTCTGCGGTTTCCCTCCACGGGAATGATTTGGAGGTCGATAGGGTAGGCGTTTTTACCGAATTGAATATTCTGAATACTTTCGATGTTTTGAAAGACATCGGCGTATCCGTAAGTTATCAGCAGCCGGGGACATATCATACTACGCATTACCACGTGGGCCCTTCCCGGAAAGCCCTTGTGCCTGCTCCCTATGGCCTAGGGGCCGTGACGGTATTTGCTGGGCGTCAATTTGGCTCCGTTGCATATGAATATACATTCTATGATGGGTATTTAGGGACTTACTCTTTTAGTCGTTATGGTCAGTCCTATGAGCACAACGCATTCGGAACGATCTTTAGCGGCGCGACGTCAGGTGCAAATTCATCTTCAAGTCCGGTTTCCGGCACCGTTCACCTGAGTGCGGTGCGAGATAATCCTAGAATTTCGCAAGTTGGATTTGTTGATGGGTCATTGAGTGTGACTTCGGTTGAAGTGCCCATATCCGCGAGCTATGGATCAGGAGAAGGATACAACCCGGAAAGCTTTAGAAGGTCCTATGATCTGTTGCAGGCAGCTCCAGTTTATCAGCGTGATGATCGCGTTGTGGTGACGGGAACCAACCATAGCGCCAGCCCAGAGATAGTTGGAAAACGGACCTTTGAGCGTGTCACGGTGGGAGCGGGGCGCCCGCCGAGTGAGGCATCAGCGGTGTCAGTTCTGAGCGGCCGTGGGGTGCTGAATCCTTGTTCGGGGAATGCCAATTTTATTTTCCCGATTATTCATTTTGAAACCCCGGATGCTGGCCCAAATCTGATGTTGTCGTATAATACCACCGAAGGGACAGACCATGGATTTGGACCTGGATGGCATACCAACTATGATATGCGCGTCGTGCGCCCAGGAACAGGCATCACATTGGGGAGCGAATTCACTGGGGGTGCATTTATTGATGAAACCGGTTGGCGCACTCCGCTGACCGGAGGACCGCTTGATACCGTGTGGTCGTTCGTCACCAATACAGACGGACTCGCATCCAATGGTTTCCGCTCTGGCGAGTACAGCCGCTTAGTGCGCAACGACAACTGGTTGCTCTACTTCGATGTGGATGGGTGGTTATCTCGGCAGACGAGTATTCGTGGTGAAACGCTCGTGGTTGAGCGTGACCCGATTACGAAACGGGTATGGAAGGTTATCGACGAATGGCATCCCGAACGCACGGTCGATCTTTCCACCGATACGAAGCTCGCGGATCTTGGTATCGTGATTGCCAAGAAGACGATTGAGGGCAAGTCGATCCCCGTTGGCATTCAACGTCTCGGATCAGCGACCAGCGGTCAGGGCGGTGAGTCGGGCGATTGGACGTTCACGTATGACGCCGAAATAGAAGAGCCTGCGGTAGCGACCTGGACCATGAGCACGGCAACGTTAGCGGGCACTGATCACCATGGTCATTTTAAGTTTGCTGATAACCAAGACCAGGTGGTGATTACCTTGGGATACTTGGCTGGGAAACGTGCCACTGGCGTGGTGCAGACCGTAACCGTTGGCCCGAGTGTGAATACGGGGGTGGTGACGACGTTATCGTGGCCAAATGCCAACGTGAATGCACTCCCCGTGACGATTGCAGATGATTCTGGTGCGAGCTGGCAAGTTCAGGCTGGCTCGGCAAGCATGTGGAGTCGTCAGACCGATGCGGCAGGTCTTATCCACCATCAACAATTGGAGTTCTGGTTTGCCTCAAATGACCCAGATTCCGAACGAGGAGTGAGCCGTCGGGTCACGCGATGGACTGGCCCAGCAACTGGTGGCGTTCGCTATGGAGAAACCATCCATCGCTACGATGTGCGTGGTGATTTGATTGAAAGCGAAGCCATCATCGACCCCGCGCACTCATCGCGTACCGCGTACGTGTGGTCTGATCTGCGTAAACAGAATCCAGCGCTCATTGGTGCGCACGTACTCGTCGAACAGCGAGCCAGAGGCGTGCAGCTCAGGAGCGAGGGTCCGAAGGATGATCTGGTATCGTCAACGATGTTTGCAGCCAGCGGGCGTCGTGCAGGCCTTCCTGTTCTGCGCATCGATGCATGTGGTGCCCTTACTTCGTGGACGTACTCAGATGCTGGACATCTGGTTCGGAGTGTCGATGCACGTGGCAAGGCGATGACGTTCAGGAAGCAAGATGGGTATGGACAGCCCGGTGAGATTCTGAGTCCAGCTGGTGTGAAGACGACAATCATTGGGCGGAATGCCTCGGGCGACAGCTCTGGGATTATTGATCGTTATGGATTTGAAACGTCAGTGGCCGATCGCAATGCCCTGCGTATTCCGCTGACGAAGAACCTTCCGAAGCGTGGGTCGGCCGCAACACGGACCACCACCAGCCACTATGACCCGCTCGGCAACGTAGTGGCCTTCACCGACGAACTCCAGCGCACGGTCACCATTACCTACGATCGGCGCTTCCGCGAAGTCAGCCGCGTCATCGGTGCCGGTCTGGCCGATGCAAATCTGCCTGCCGGCGTCGACACCACCCCGCCGCCGCCAGTCACCACCACCTCTGTCGCCGGCGCCCAGGGTCGGTGGACGGTCACCACCAGCGTTGCGGGAAAAGTACAGCAGATTCAGGTCGTCGATGCCATCGGTCGCGTTCTGAGCAGTACCTCCAAGGTCGTGCTCTTGCCGCTGACGGACCCCACGCCGACGGACAGCACCACGACGATGACCTATGACCCCGTCAGCGGCTTCTTGACCGCGGTTAGCGATCCGCGCAACGCGGCGTGGACCACCGAGATGACCTATGACCGCCTGGGTCGCATGCTGAGCACGACCACCCCGGCGGGCATTGAAACCAGCGTCGAGCTTAACACGGTTGGCTGGATTCTCTCGCAGACGCTGGAGAACCATTATCAGACCACGAACTTCGTGTACGACGCCTGCGGCCGCACCATCCGTACGGTCAATCCCGCCGGTGGCGTGATCGAGGCCAGCTACGATCAATCCGGCAACCTGATCGGTACGACCTCTGGCGCTGGGCGCAGCGCGACCACCGGCTACGACGCGGACGGCAACGCAGTGAGTTCGCTGAGCCCGTTTGGCGAAACGGTCACCCAGGACTGGGATGGCACGAATGCCATTCTGCGCCAAGTGATCACGCGCAAGCCGGGTCAGATTCTGACCACTACCACCACGCTGAATGATCTCGCCCAAGGCGACACGCTGCGCAGCTCGACGGGGGAAAGTGCCGAAGGCGACGTTACCGCATCGCTGACCCTGCGCGCGGATAACACCGTCTCCGCCAGCGTGTCGACCCTGGGGGCGATGAGCACGAATCAGAATGATGAGTTTGGCCGCACTGCCGCCGCGCAGACGCAGCAAACATTCGGGGGGACGCTGGTGAACATCGGGACCAAGATCACCGACCGCGACGCCTTCAGCCAGCCGACCGCGACGGTCAGCACGCTCGGCCTCAAGCAGGAAACTGTCACCAATCCGGAAACCGGCTCGGTACAAAGCAGCGGCGACAACGCGCTGGCCACGGCAGGCAATCCCAATGCCGTGGATACGCGGTGGGAAATTGTTGAGCGCGACCACGGGGGCCGCACCCTGCGCCAACGTCGTCCGACGGGCGCTGACGCATTCCTGGAAGAGGTTTCAACGTATGACGCCGATGGCCGTCTGCTGACCCACACCAGCCCGGGTCAGGGCACGCGGAAAATGGTCTACGACGGCGTCCGCGTTACTCACATTTTCGTCAACGACGTGCAGCGTCAAACCACCACCGATTTCAGTGAGCTCAATCAGCCGTTGCGCACCGTGGTCGCGGGTGATCCGGAAACGGTCACCACGTTCGCATATGATTCCTACGGCCGCATGTGGCAGCGCAAACAGGGCAATTCGGAATGGATCACGTTTTTTGACGCGATTACCGGCGCCGTTACCGGCAGCAGGACTCCCGAAGGCCTCACCCGTACCGCCCGTGATACCGCCGGCCGGGTGACCTGTGTGAGCGATACTGAAAACCGCCGAACCTGTATGGAATATGACGCCCGCAATCGCGTGACCGCCAAGATTCATCCCGGCGGCAAGCGCGAGACCTTCCAGTACAAAAAAGACACCTCCCTGGTCACCGTTCATTTCGATGGCGACGAGACCTCCACTTTCCGGCGATATGCCGCCGACGGTTTCTGTTTCGAAGAAAAGGTCACCCGCGGCACCACCGCACCGGTGCTCACCAGCTTCGACCGCAGCATGGCGGAAGACGGCAGCGGCACGGTGTCAGGGGTTACGCTTCTCGCCTCGCAGGCCGGCGCCACGCAGTCGACGACGACCGACCGTTTAGGCCGCACCGTGTCCATGTCCCTGCCCGGCCAGGCCGCGATCGCGACGCAGTACGATCTGGTCGACCGGCAAACCGCGCACGGCGATAAAGCCTACGCCTATACCGCGTCGGGTTTATTGGAGAGCATTACGCAGACGGGCACCGGTTCTGTCGGTTTCCAGTACACGTCCGAAGGTTGGGTGCAGACGGTCACGCTCCCGCACGGCGTCACCCGCACGTATGCGCACGACACCGCTGGCCGCATTACCGCCCTCGACCAAGTGGTCGGCCTGGACACGGAATCCTCGACCCTGGCCCGCGATGGCCGCGGCCGCGTGATCACCGTCAGCGCCCCGGATTCCGTCCGCAGCTTTACCTACGCCGATGACCGCTTGGTCCGAGAACGCCGCACCGGCACTGCCTCGGCCCTGACGCTGTATCGCTACGATGCTTCGGGCAATCGCACGGCGCAGAGCACCTTTGCCGAACCGCAGGCGCGCAGCTTCGCAGCCGCAGCCGCAGCAGCGGGCGACCCGCTGCCCGCCAGCGTCGCCGTCAGCAGTGGCACCTGGAGCATTCTCGCCGCGAATCAGCTCGCCGTGACGACCACGGGTTCCAGTCCTGCCATCGCGCTCGCCAGCCTGACCCAGGTCAATACGGCAGAGGGGGAGACCGCCGTCGCCGAACAGTCGCTAACCCTCGCGCTCGCCCCCGCCAGCAGCGGCACCGTTGCCGCTGGATACGGCATCGATGGCACCCAGTACCGGTATCATCTGCTGTGGCAGCGCCGTGCCCTGGCCGGTGCATTTGCTGGCGACCAAGAAGGCCGATTAGTGATTCAGCGCGTCGATCGCAACACCGATGCCACGACGGATTTGGCGGTTTCCGAATGGGCAGCCGATTCGGCACCGACGCGCGCTCTGCGCTTGACCTGGTGGCCGGATGGCACGCTGCAGATCGCTACTGGTCCAGCCACTCCGGATGCGGAATGGCGCATCGACGTGCGCTTGGGCGCGAATGAATTATCCGCGCTGCCAACGTCGGCCCCTATAGCCTTGGTCGCGACGACCGCGGATGGCGCTGCGTCAGCGAGCGCAGCGTTCTCAGCCCTGAAATGGTCGGTGACCACCGCATCTCGCGCCGCCTGGCAAGCCAGCTTTAATGCGGACAATCAACTGGTCACGCGGTCAGAAACTGGCAGTGCAGGCAACGCTTCGGAAATCTACATCTACAGCACCGCCGGCGAATTAACCGATCTGGTGCGCACGGGTTTCAACTCGAAGACCATTCATTACGGCTACGACGCCTTCCATCGTCGCAGCAGCCAGACGATCGCGGGCACCGGGAACGGCACGGGCACGTATAATTACGCGTACCACCTCAACACTTGGCGCCGCGCCAGCCTGACCCATCCCAACGGCAACATCACTGCCTTCCAATGGGACGGCCAAGACCTCATCCGCGAAACCACCACGGCGAGCGTGGCGAATGGCGGCGGCATCAGCAGCCAGGGCTATTTCAACCACAGCGGCCAACCGCTGTGGCAGTACGGAATGAACGCCGGAACCCAGGCCCCAATTCCCGGCAGCGTGGCGGTCTACGGCCGCGATCTGCTCGGGGACATCACCGGACACATCGTTCCCGCGACGCAGCCCGACGAATTAAATCCCGGCATGGCGGTCTACGGCCGCCGCTTCCAGTTTGATGCCTTCGGCGTCCGTCGGGAACAATTCCGCCAAGTCGAACCCGGCGGCGTGGCCAGTTATATCACGCCCACCGTCGCCAGCTTTGGCCCTGGCTATAAAGGACAGTACCAAGATCCCGCAGGCGATCTGTATTTGCGGCATCGGTATTATTTGCCGCAGTTGGGCAGCTTTGGGTCGGTGGATCCGGCGAAAGCGGGTGGGAATTGGTATGCCTATGCTGGTGGGGATCCGGTTAATTATTGGGATCCTACCGGTTTATGGCGAATTCGAGGTCGATTTGCCGTGGCTGAACAAGGTGACACGCTATCCTCGCTGGCTGCGATCGTATACAGCGACGGCAATAAGTGGAGTCAGTTGGGTTATACGGGTAATCCACGTCGACTTCGGCCGGGAGAAGAAATCGACATCGGATGGTTTATTGAGGAGAGCAAAGGATTAGTCGAGTACGCATCAACCAAACAGCAAACATACCGTCAGGTTATGCTTGGCCTCATACAGGACTACAATTTCCTGACTCACGACCTTGATAATCCTGCCCCAGAAATTGGAAATGCGCTTAAGTCTTTTATCGGCGGCTATAACGCTACAACGGGTGACGAGGCATCTGCATTGTTACTTTCAAGATTGATTGATCGAGCTGGAGAAAACCGAGTGCAATCCGATTACTGGAGTAAGTTTTCAACGATTATTAACTGGGTTGGACTCGGTGTAAATATTGCGCTACTTGATGATGAGCATGTTTTTCTGGGAACTCCCAATCAAGGATATGCGAACCTTGATGCTAAATATGGAAACAGGGCCGGGCACAAGTTGCACCAAGCCCTGAGAGGAGCTGGATTTCTATTAAATTTGCACGGTATAAACCAGGCGTCTAAAGATTTGCGCGAGCAATGGGGGGAAGGCAGGATCTCAGAAGCGACTGTCTCCGCGGCCTCCATTTTGGTTGGCACTTCAGGTTCAGTGGAGCTAGGCCTACTGGTTGCTGGCAGCAAAGGTTCGCTAGCTGTCAATCTCGGGAAGGTTAATCCGGTGACAGGATTGGCCCTTGTTATTGGCACTGCTATCGGACAGGGCATTGTGGATACAGACTCAGTGCTACGGAGAAATGCAGAAAGGATTCGGACTGTCGATGGCATCTTTAATGTAATAGATGCGCTTGGGGCACCGTCATCATTCGCGCATTTGCGCGAGGCCATCGAACAGGCAACGGATCGCATTAGAAGAGTAGGGCGGTTCAGTAATGGCAAGGAGGCTGTTGCAGGATGGTTGACCGGTCAGGCAGAGGTCATGGAATGAAGAATACCATTATTACTATCATATTGCTGATGGCTGGTTTAAGTCTGTTTGGGCTGTACATTTCAGGAGTTGTATATATTTTCGTGTATGCACACGATTCAGAGCAGAAACGGAATATCCTTGCCCCGGTGTTCTTAGTCTGGATTGCATCCTTTTTGTTTATCCAAGCCGCAATCTATAGGATAAAAAGAGCGCCTTCTCTTCTGGCTGGTATATGGATGCTCATAATCATGGTATCCATTCCGATTCATGCCATTATGTTTTTCGTGATCTAGATTAAAGATAAAGGACTAGCGTGATGAGATATATCATTTCACTTCTGGCCACTTTCAGTATTTTAGCGCACCTGAGTTCGGCTGAAGGACTGGGGCAACCATGGGATAAGGGCAGGGACAATCCTTTGGTCCTGGAGGGCCCTAAGAATCTGCTGGTGGTTTCATTGGCAACGGCCCGAACTCGTCTCGACGAGAATTTCTCCGCGACTGTTTTGGAGTATGCGAATGAAAACTCATCCCTGGCCTATTGGCTAGGAGCATTGCTATTGCAAGAAGTGGATTTAGATGCAGACATGAAACTTATTGTCGATCACAAGATTGACGTACTGCTGGCTATTGCATGTCTCGATAAAGCAGTGATAAATGGTAGATCTGACCGAAATATCCGGAATGATTTTAGGGCTAAAGTTCTCATAACTATTGCTTATAAGCTGCTGGGTGCACACACGGCGGCAAGTAAAATGGCAAGAGAGGTTAATGGAATGGCTGAGAAAGAGCCAGTCCTTGAAGGATCATACCCTGCCTTAAGTCAAAACATGTCGAAAATTTTCGACGGAGTTTTGACGGAGTAAGCGAGACTCGTATATGTTCAAAACCTTTCAGGCGGCCCATAAAGGGGACGGCCCATAAAGGGGACAGGCCACCTAGTCATAAAATGCCCCAAAGGTTTGGCGTTTATTCAATCTGCCTTTGTGGGCCATTTGCAGATTCTGCTGCTGCACGCCAAGCAATCACCTGGCGGGGCGTATGGATCGAATATTATCGACGGGTGTGCGCTCCCTTATTCGTGCGCTAAAACGGAGAAATATCTTAGCGATTGCGGGCGAAAAATGACTGCCAGAATGCCGATGTGCTCCAAGAATAGCGAAAATACTGCTGTTATTGCACGGTTATTCGGCATCTGACCATCGGGTCGATGCTGACGTCGACGTTATGGTTGACGCCGTTACGCGGCGCGTCGAAACGAGGTCAGCAAACCGTGCAGCGATTGATCGCAGACGATCTCGCCGGTGCCGATGTGCCAAGGTCCGACGGTGACGTTGCCGATACCCTGATGGGGGCGTTCGG